>Ga0272449_1001078_pt1 | contig 29398 bp, 40 predicted proteins | sample YNPCB0241_FD_198679 | JGI IMG/M metagenome (GOLD analysis project Ga0272449, IMG submission 198679) | Hot spring sediment microbial communities from Yellowstone National Park, WY, United States - YNP-CB-024-1 | ecosystem: Environmental > Aquatic > Thermal springs > Hot (42-90C) > Sediment... | reverse complement strand
AAGCCGTCCAGCTATACGATGAGGAACTTCTAATCAGTCTGGCTTTTGAAGGCAAAAACGGCAGGCAGGTGGACGCAGCCGCTAGAATCAGGCATGAAAGCGGAAAGGAGTACGCTGTAAAAGGAGAGCCGTTCTGGGCCCTCAAAGGAGTCTACAATGTGGAGAGCGTGTTATTCAGAAACGTGGAAGTTAGAGATACCTCAAGCCTGTCGTTGGATGCTCCGGGACAGCATAAGCTGACCGTAAAGGTTTACAGCCTAAAGCTAGTGGTGAAAGACTTTCTCGGCATACCTTTCTCCGGAGCAACCGTGTCCGTGAGCAACGACGCCGGCGTGGAGGCTGAAGCAACCCTAGACAAGGACGGTGAAGCCGTGTTTGAAGAGCTGACCTACAAGGCCGTTAATGCTCACCTAAAAACACCTATCTTAGGCTACAGCTTTACCGTTGAGCCGTCAACCGGAGTTGAAGAGGTCAGGCTACCTCTAACACCGACATCAATAGCCCTTATAACCGGAGCAGCCTTGTTGGCTTCAAGCTTGGCGATAACCGCGGCCATAACAAAGAAAAGGAAAACAGTGCCTCGTCAGGCGGCCGACGACGGTCAGTAATACCCTCATTTATATAGTGGCCGACGTCGGCCAGGTAATGCGCTTTATATGCTGTCCGGCTCAGGACAGGTAATACCGCTTATATAGGTGGCCGGCGTCGGTCACTCCTCCACATATGGCCTTAAAGGATGAAATAACCCCGTCCTATCAACAAGGTCGATATGGTATCATTCATGCATCGTTTCCTCCAATTACTGCCCCCCGAAACAGCGCATAACGTGGGGTTGAGGCTTCTAAGGATTTACCCCATGCGGGTGAACCCGAGCAACGAGATTTTCAGGGTTAAGACGAGTTTCGGCACGCTGGAAAACCCGATAGGCCTTGCAGCAGGCTATGACAAGAACGCGTCATATCTGGGGCCCCTGTCCAGACTCGGGTTTGGATACATTGTGGCGGGAACCGTTACCCGTAAAGCTAGGCCCGGTAAACCTAAACCAAGACTGGTTAGACGACCGTCCGAGATGGCTTTAGTTAACGCGATGGGCTTCCCGAACCCAGGGATTGAGAAATTCGTAGAAAATCTTTCACATGCAAAGGCTCGCTGCCCTGTAGTGGCCAGCGTAGCGGATGAAGACCCCGAGAAGCTGGTGGAATGTTACACAACGGTTCAGGGACATGTCGCAGCGGTTGAGGTGAACATAAGCTCGCCTAACACGCCGGAGCTTAGGAAGTACTTCCATCCCGAGTTCTTCAAAGAAGTAGTGGAATCCCTTTACGGGTTCAAACAAAAACCCACATTCCTTAAGATTCCTCCGCCCACATCAGCCGATGAGGTGAGGTTGATAGCCAAGGTCGTCGGCATTTGGCTGGACCAAGGATTCGAAGGTGTAACAGCCGTCAACGCATTATTGGTGGACGAAACTAATATAGCGGTAGGCAGGGGTGGTTTAAGCGGCCGGCCCCTTCTTCCACACATGCTTGAATGTGTCAGGATGTTAAGAGACACGTTTGGGGAGGAGTTTGAACTCCATGCTGTGGGCGGTATATTAACTGGTCATGACGTGTTCAAAGCCCTTGAGGTAGGGGCAGACACGGTTCAGATATACACAACATTAGCATACCGTGGTCCCTATGTGGTTAGATACATCCTTGAAGAACTTATCCACGTAATGAAGGAAAGGGGCCTAGCCTCAATTGACGAACTGACCTCCTCCACGGCGGCTGGCTCCTAACTCCCGTAAATGCCTATATTCACCCCATAGAAATTCCTAGCAAAAACAGGTGTGGCAGAAGCGGCCACAACAACGGAAAACTAGGTAATGAGGCGCGGTTTCCCATGAGACGGGTGTTGAAAGTGCTGATGTGACATGGTGACGCCCACCCAAACCCCCTCTCGTTTCCCGTAGAGTGGGTGTTGAAAGGGAAAAGCCATTACACTACGTCATGGCGAAGAGGACCCCGGTAGTTTCCCATGAGATGGGTGCTGAAAATTTCTTAAAAGAAATTGAATAGTTTCCCATGAAAAGGGTGTTGAAAGTGGATGAAAACAGAACGGATGACAAGGCAACTACAGATAGTTTCCCACGAAAAGGGTGTTGAAAAAAACTGAAGCCCGGGGAGGCCTACATACGCGTCCCAAACCCGTTTCCCATGAAAGGGGTGTTGAAGGTTTTTATGCTAAAAAATTTCTAATCAGCCGATGGAAGCGAGTCATGGATTGCTGTGGGGAGATGTAAGGGGTGTGGTCCTTAATGTTGACGAGTCTGTACCCTATGTCTATGTAGTTGTAGAGCCTGGGCGGAGGAATGACTACGCCGTCTCCCTACACGCCAGTTTTTCCCAAGGCATGGGATACTTCACGGTCTTCGTCAGCGACGATCCGAAAGAGGTCGAGTTGGATGATGAGAAGGTAGAAAGAATGCGTAGGCTCGATTTCCCTGAAAACATCTTCATTTACTCAGTGAAGCTTGATGAAACAACATTCACTCACGTCCGGAAATGGCTGCGTAAAGCCATAGATGCGGGCTTATACGTCATAAGGTTTGTAATCGTCGAGCAAGGGTCTGACAGGGTGGTTTATGTAGAGGATGTGAACATGCCTTTAGATGAGGGCAAGAAACTCAGCTTCACAAGCCTTCTGGACGCGTTGGAACGAGAGTACTGGATGCTTGATATAAACGTCCCGACGGACGATGCCGCCATATACTTGAGTCGTGTCCACCCATGAACCCCCATCTAAACCCTTTAATCTATCTGACGGAAAACCGTATCGGCATGCCGAGGACTTCAACACGGTTCCTCGCCCTTGCATTGGTAATACTCTCAATCGTATCCGCCGCCCTAACAATAACAGTCTTCAGGGAACTTGGTAAAACAGTTACGCAGACTACTACTGTGACAGAGAAGACCACAATCATGATGCAGACAACTATTCAACCAACCAAGGCAATAGCGCCATCTTTCACATTGAGAAAAATAGATAGTGGAGGACTAACGAACAATAACTTCACATTTAACCCCGTCTCAGGTAAGGTTACCTTCATCGAATTCGTCTTCGAATGGTGCCCGCACTGTCGAAACATGGCACCCATAGTAGAGAAACTACATGAACGGTATGGGGGTAAGGTCGAATTTATAACCGTGGCCGGTGGATATAGGGCAACCCCTGAGAGAACAGCGGAATTCATAAAGAAATACGGCATATCATGGACAGCGGTCTACGACGAACAAATGGAGGTGTTCAGACTATACCGTGTGACTGGGACACCGACCTACTTCATCATATCCCCCGACGGAGCTGTTTTCACATGGACTGCCGGAGAACAAACCTACGAATATCTATCCCTCATACTAGATAAGGCCCTTGAGAGGGGTTGAGAACTATGACCAATATGGAGGTCCCTGAGTCTGGCTGGGGCGAAGTTTTTTCAACAGAATTCGCTGTGAGGAAGGGTAAACCGTTTATATTAATGGTGGCAACACCTGGATTCCGTGGGGACTTTGCGTTCACCTACATGCTCACCGAGACCTACCTTATCTTCCTAGTAAGCGATAATCCTGACGTGGCAAACATAAGTAACGAAGACCTCCTCTTCATGCTAAAACGTAGGAACGTTCCCTTCGGAATGTTTGTCGCATACCTTGGGGAGGATGGCAACCTGTTCCCGCTCTATAACTGGGCTTTGAAACGCTGGAAACACAAAGGATTCACGGTGGAGGCCGTTATCGCATTACCTGATGAAGTCCTTTCACTACGTGTTATGGACTTCAGGCAGAAAAACACAGAGAGCAACGTACGCTTCATTGAAAGGCATTTTGGCGAGCGGTTGAAATACTTCCGGGAAACGGAGGAGAGCAGCGTGGAGCTGGATATGGTCGGCCCCTCCTACCTAGTAAGCGATGAGGAATGGGTCCATGCGTGGAGGGGGGTGGTTAGGAAGGCGCCGGAAACCCCCTAAATGGGTACGCCGTGCTTCAGAAAAACAAGCTTGGGTAGAGGTAGTTCAAACTCACGTAGTTCACGGAATCCCACCAGAAGTTCTGGGATGTTCTCATCTATTGACTTGAGTATTTCCAAGGCCTTGTCGCGGAAGCCGTCAATGCTTTTCGTAATTATGTTCACCACTTTCTTAGTACCGGGCTTAACTACTCCAAACACCAGCATGAACTCCCCCTGCATGGCGACCTTAAGGAGCCAGTTGTAGACCATCTGAACTGTGGATCTGTCATCCAGCCAAACAGCGTGTAGAAATAAATCCTCCGGCATCTTTTCCTCATTAAATATTTTGTCAAAATCGTAGTCAAACGACCTCTCGTCAGCACCTATGGCGAGAATAAACATTCCATTCATTTTCTCCCTGCCACCCCATGCGTCCCCCTTCAACCCTATGAGAAGTTTCTCCTTGTCTCCCTCCTCAGCCACCACGTAGACCGACGGCTTACCGTCGTCAGCCGAAAGCATGACCTTCAATATGCTGCTCCAAACCATTCAACCCTGTTTCCTAATGTCTTGATTTAAAGATTTGAATCTTAAAGGGTTAAAACCACATAACAAATGGTGGAAATGACATGGAGGCCGCCCTTACCCGGGAGACAATATTTGCCGTCATCTGGTTCATGATAGGCTTCGGAGCCGGCTTATTCATACTTTCCTTCTGGAAATACTTTATCGCCGCCGTCGTGATAGCCATAGCCCTGCCAATAGTGCTGCCCCTTTTCGGGCTAAGCATACCTGTAACCCCCGAAACAGTCACCAAAGCCTTCACAACCGGTATAAACATGCTGGCCGACCTGCTGGCGGAGAACAGGTATGCAATGTACGGGTTCATAGCCGGGGCTACCCTGGGAGTGTTCACAGCAATCATAAGACTCCAACGAAACGTCAAAGCCTCATAGGTGGCCGACGTCGGCCGCCCACGCTAAATTCCAGCTTCCCATGGCCTTAATGGGTTATATATTCTGTTTCCATAGGTTAGCCCGATGCACGTAATTAAGAGAGATGGTAGGCGAGAACCCTTCGACGGTTCCCGTATAGAGAAGGCAGTTCTTGCAGCAATGCGGGGAGCTGGTCAGATAGACGCAGAGGCGGCATCCTCTGTAAGGCAGGAGGTCTGGGAAATAATCAGCAGGAAGGGCATGGAGGAGGTCCATGTAGAGGAGATACAGGACCTGGTGGAGCTGTCCCTCATGCGGCTGGGGCTATACGATGTAGCCAAAAGCTACATACTTTATAGGAAAAGGAGGGGGGCTGAAAGGCTTGAGAAGAAGAAGCTGCTTGAGGGCAGGGAGCCAGGCAGGTGGACTAAGAAAGCTCTCTCAGTTAACGCCGTAAGGCTGCTGGCATCCAGATACCTTCTCAGGGATGAGAATGGTAGGCTAAAAGAAGACCCGGAGGGGATGGTTCTCCGCGTATGCAGTGCCATAGCGGCTGCTGAGGCTGGGTTGGGGCCTCTCGACCGCCCCATACCAGAGGACTTCGTGAGGAATAGCTACATCGACAGCACGATAAGGAGGCTTTCAGGGAATAAGGAAGGCTATTTCCACCTCTCAGCAAAGACCGTTGAAGCATTCAACCTGTTTAAAAAACTCTTCTTCGAAAAACTCTTCCTACCGAACAGCCCAACACTGTTTAACGCTGGAGCCCGGCTGGGGCAGCTATCGGCATGCTTCGTCCTCCCGATGGATGACAGCCTGGCGGAGACAGAGGATAGTATTTTCCCAATAGCTCAGAAGGCCGCCCAAATATTCCAGACAGGAGGCGGAGTAGGCATTAACTACTCAAGGCTGAGGCCGGAAGGAGATGTGGTGGCATCAAGCGGTGGAATCGCGTCAGGGCCTATCAGCTTCATGAAACTCATCGACACCACGGCTGACATCATAAAGCAAGGCGGTAAGAGGAGGGCTGCAAACATGGGTGTGTTGGAGGCATGGCACCCAGACATCCTAAAGTTTATTTCATGTAAGGAGCGCGGCGGCTTCGAGAACTTCAACATATCCGTCATGACAGACCAGGAGTTCTGGGACGCATACCACTTGGACAGGACCTACCCCTTGATAAACCCGAGGACGGGGCAGAAGGTCGGAGAGGTGAGACCCCGCGAACTCGTCTATGAAATAGCTCGACAGGCCTGGATGACGGGAGACCCCGGTCTACTCTTCAAACATAACATAAACAGAAGAAACCCGCTCAGAGGTGCTTTAGGGGATATTAACTGCGTAAACCCCTGTGGAGAGCAGCCCCTATACCCATACGAGTCCTGTAACCTCGGCTCCATAAACCTCTACGAACACGTTGACCGCGAAAGCCGCAAAGTGGATTGGAGTAAGCTCAGGGAAACCGTCGAGATAGCGGTCAGGTTCCTCGACGACGTTATAACTGTGAACAAACACCCCTTCCACAGGCTCACACAGGAAAACCTGCGTCATAGACGTATAGGTCTGGGAATAATGGGGCTGGCGGACATGCTCTACGCCCTAAACATACCATACAACAGCGAGGAAGGGTTTGAAACCATGTCAAAGATAATGGAGTTCATAGCCTACCATGCATACAAGACATCCGCCGCACTCGCGTCCGAACGTGGCGAGTTCCCACTCTACCCCTCAAGCAGCTACGCGTCAGGAATACTGCCGATAGAGGGCTTCTACCATAGGGAGTGGTGGACACAGGACTGGGATGAGGTGTCGAAGCTCGTCAGAAATGGTGTGAGAAACAGCCACCTAACCACTGTGGCTCCAACCGGCAGCATAAGCATGATATACGATGTCTCCGCGGGCCTTGAACCCCAGTTCGCACTCGTATACGAAAAACACGTAACCGTTGGCAAGTTCTACTACGTCGATATAGAGCTTGAGAGACAGTTGAAGGAGAGAGGCCTGTACAGTGAAGAGCTGCTTAGAAAAATAGCCGAAAACGGAGGAAGTGTTCAAGGCGTAGATGAAGTCCCCGAAGACATACAGGAGGTCTTCGTCACGGCTAGGGAGCTGCCCTGGTGGGATCACCTGCGGGCTCAATGGGAGATACAGAAATGGGTTGACAGCGCGGTGAGCAAGACGATAAACATGCCTGCGTCGGCCACGGTCGAAGACGTGTTAAACGCCTACGTCACGGCGGAGAGAATAGGACTCAAGGGGATAACCGTGTTCAGGGACACCAGCAAGGGCGTCCAGGTGCTGCACGCAAAACCCGTGACCTCGGTAGCCATTAAGCCTAACAGGACGCTTGAAGTGCTCGGAATACGGAAAATGATTGAGGAGGGTGTCCCGGCATGAAAGCTGTCAGCCCAGAATGCAGTAGGGGCAGGCATAGCAGATGTGATGGGAGCTTCAAGGTTGAGACGAGGGAGGGTGGCCTGACAGCTTTTTGTAACTGTGTATGTCACAGGAAGGAGGAGGCGGTAATGGTGTGAGCCAAGAAAACCTCCTGAAATTCATTGATGATAAAATCAAGCAACTTGAGACAGAACTCGAACATTACAGGGCCCTACGCCAACTAATGGTGAAAGAAGGGCAGGAGCAGGACACGCCCAGGACATTACCAAACCTCGACGAACTGCCTTGGAGACAGTATCAAAGTGGCAACGGTGAATGGATATATCAGGATGAAGCGCCCGAAGAACTGGTAAGCAAGCTATTGAGGGCGGGTAAACCAGTAAAGATAGGCAACCATGAATACGTTTTGAAAAGCGGCTCCAAGGGAAAGAGCTTCGTAAGCAGGAGGCCGGTAAAATGAGCATCCGTATTCAGAACGTGGTCGCTAAACTAGACCTTAGACAACCGCTTGAATTGGAAAAATTCGTAAGGCTGCCCGATATAGACGTACAATACAAGCCTGCCGTATTCCCCGGCGTAATAATAAAGGACGGTGAAGGCCCTACATTCCTCCTCTTCAAGAGCGGGAGGGGAGTATGCGTGGGCGCTAAAGCTGTAGACAAATGCGTTGAGGCTGCTAGAAAACTGTTCGATAAACTCGTAAAACACGGTGTGGTGGATGACTCAGGGGTGGTCGTGGAAATACAGAACATTGTCGCATCAGCCGAACTAGGCTTCCCCGTAGAGCTTGAAAAAGCCGCGAAAGAACTCGACCGCATAATGTATGAGCCCGAGCAGTTTCCAGCGGCAATACTCTACATCGACAGACCGAAGGTCTCCATGCTCCTTTTCGCCAACGGGAAGGTGATCATAGCTGGAGCGAAAGCAGAGGAGGAAATCATGGACGCATACAGGAAAATAATAGCCGTATTAGAGCGGTTTAGACCGGAGGAGGTCGTGGCATGACGAACGTAAGAAAAAAGTTGGAGAAATGCCCTGAATGTGGAGGCGAGAACCTCGCACCAGAGGGGAGGTGCTTGACATGTTTAGACTGCGGCTGGGCAGCCTGCTCCGTCTGAGGAGGGCCCAAAATAACTGGCAGCCGCTAGATGAAGAACCAGAAAAACTCCTTAAGGACTACGCAACTTGAACAATCATTATGTCTGGCCTTAAGGGTTTTTTAATCATGTTATACATATCTACGCCATGACGCTTGAAGACAATTTAAAGAAAATCCTCGAAACGGGTAAGGACTGGCAAAGGGTTCCGGTCAAGGACGCACCCGGAGTATTTGTTGTGAAAGCACCCGCCTACAGGAACAGGCCCGCATCCCTGATAGTGGAGGTGAACCCACTCGGGCCTGACGGGGCGCCATCGAAGAGGCGAGGGCTCATGCTGAGGCGGTTGGAAGAGCTTGAACAGTTCAGGGAAATACTGTCCGCCGAAAGGCTGGAGGAGGTCTTAAGAGCCCTTGAAAAAATTAACCCGGTTACACAGGGCTCTGAAAGCGGTAGCGAGCTAGAGGTGTGAGCTGGAGGGAAGAGTGAGGGATGCGCGCAATCAATGCAATGTTTATCATATTAATAGTCTTCGTGGCCGGACTATTCGTGGGTCTGACAACGAGCCAGAGATCTAACATTGGCGGACAGGTGGGCACCACTGTTCTACTCAAAACAACCGAAACCCTCACAACAAGAATGGTTGTAACGACAACGATCACAACAACCCAGACAGCCGGAGCAAACACGGTGACCACGACTATAACTAAGCTATATACGACAACGGTTGTTTCGTCAGATGCTGGCACGGGAGTCATTCAGGCTGTTTGTTTCAGCAGGGTCGAGCAATGCGACAGCCTGCTCATAAACCTCATCTCCCAAGCAAAGAAGAGCGTCTACGTAGCCATCTACTCCTTCACAAGGGATGGTCTGGCGAGGGCTTTGATAGACGCCAAGAACAGGGGTGTTGAAGTAAAGGTAGTAATCGAGGAGGACAACGCGTATGGACAGGGATCTGACTACCAGATGCTTAAAGACGCCGGGGTTGATGTAAGGCTTGACGGAAACCCAGCGACTATGCACCATAAATTCATGATAGTTGATGGAGAGCTGGTGGTTACCGGCAGCTATAACTGGTCAACAGCCGCCGAAGACAGGAACGATGAGAACTTTGTCGTGATAAGGGATAAAGCGGTTGTAGATAGGTTCACACAAGAGTTTAACAGGCTGCTATCGACCGCGAGGCCTTAACCCGTTTAATATACCCGTTCAACCGAGAAACATGTGAGCTACGAAAACACCCCTGCAATAGTTAGGCTTACTATGATACTCGTCTTCACCACAGGTTTACTCGTAGGCTTCATGGTAAACACCTCGCAACAGACACAGGGACAGGTAGTGACAAAAACAACAACAAATTTGGTTATCTACGACGGTGTGGAAAACGTATGTTTCGCAGGGCTGCAATCATGTGAACGAATACTGGGGAAGCTGATAACACAGGCTGGTAGAAGCATATACGTGGCCGCAGCTTCAACACTACCCAACCATCTGTCAAAAGCCCTAATGGAAGCGGCAGGCAGGGGGGTCACCGTGATAGCGATAGTAAATGAGGGGAGTATGTTTACGGATGGGGCAGTTAAGATTCGAACAAACATAGACCCAGACTTTCCCCACCATAACTTCATCATCATAGATGGAGAAGTAGTTGTCATAAGCGACTACGGCTGGCCTCCAAACACTAATTCAAGCATTGTGGTCATAAGAGGCTGGCGTGTGGCTGGAGAGTTCTTGGCCGAATTCGATAGGCTCCTATATGGAAATAACCGTAGGCCGTATGAATGACCTACGATTTTAAAGTACTACATGGATATGGTCTTTATATAGTGGCCGACGTCGGCCACGTAATGCCCTTTATATAGTATCAGGAGTGGAGCAACCATACAGGCAGGCCAGAGAGGGTTATGAATCTCCACCCATTAGTTCTCCTGTGATATTTGTTGTAGGAGCGGTATTCCTAGTAATCGCCATCATGTATTTCCTCCGAGCATCCAGCGTCTCTGACCTATTCGCAGCAGCACTAATAGCCCTGCTAGGTGTTGGGCTGATAATCATGGACGTCTCAGGCGAACTAAAGAACACTCTATGAGCTGGCTATCACCTTCCAACACTCATTTATGGAAAACTTTCCTATTAACGACTATCGCCGATTGTTTCTTCGTATTTTTCAACACCCGTCTTACAGGAAACTACCCTGTGCCCAACGAAGCAACTACACGCGTAGGTATAGCCTACGACACCCCTCGTGGGGAACCTTCCCAATCCTGACCAATCGCAGCGACAATAGTCGATGTTTTTTCAACACCCGTTTCGTGGGAAACTTAATGTGCTTGGAAAGCAGCATTCTAGACAGACCACCTTTCAACACCCGTTTTACGGGAAACTTTATGAGATGTAGTTCGCATAAAAGTTTAATATCTTTCTTTCAACACCCGTCTTATGGGAAACTGTATTCGATCTCTATCTCTACATCAAATCCAGCATCTTTCAACACCCACGTTGTGGGAAACGTACGCTGTAGTGGATGGGCCGACCGTGACAAGGCTTCCTTTTTCAACACCCATCCTACGGGAAACTTGCGTCTTTCGCTGCGAAGTGTGTTATAACGTCGTATCTTTCACCCCTCCAAGGGAACCATGACCCGTCATTCCTATGGTATTCCGCGAAGTCTTTGAGTTTCTTTCAACACCCTTTTATGGGGACTCACCCCTTGGAACCGGGGTTTGGTTGTCGAGGTAGCTTTCAACACCTATTCAAGGGAAACCATGCCCGAAGTCAGGTGGGGGATGGGCGGTGGAAATACAACTTTCAACACCCATTCAAGGAAATCCAGTAGTTGTTGCCGGATTGTCTGCTACGCCTACCATGCCCTTTCAACACCCTTTTCATGGGAAACCTCCTTAGCCTGCCCCACTCTCCCTTTGTGTACTGCGCTTTCAACACCCTTTTTGAGGGAAACTTCCAGATACTTCTTGTAACCATAGCGGCGGCGCTTAATCCTTACAACACCCTTTTCATGGGAAACGCCCAGAGCAGGGCGAGAGACGTGACGAACGGTATACTGAGCCTTTCAACACCCTTTTCGCGGGAAACCATGCCCAACTCCCTAATTTTCTACTACTCCAGCACTTGCTGCCGAGCCACCTTTTCAGGACGAGAATTTCTCTTTGCTGTATTTAGGTGTTTATGATACTTGGGGGTGGCCGACGCCGGACACCTGTAGATTATACGGGGCCCAATTCCCGAGGGTGAGCCTCGGGACATATCGGGGAACCCAACAGACCGTAGGCCGGCGTATGCGGCTGCTGGGCGGGAACCTCTCAGGAACATCCTAGAGGCCACGGGCGACAAGCCGGCCCTCCTCCCCACTCCAGTCCTTAACATATGATATTATATGAAACTATTGAAGAAGGGCCTCAACGGTATATATGCCCGTTGGTGCCACAACTATGCATGAACGTTGGTGCTAGTGTTGAAAAAAGGGATGAAGAATGGACGGAGCTGGAATACCTAATCGCAGACTTATGCTGCCTCCTAGGCCATGAGGTTAGCGTAAAAGAAGGCAAGCAGGGCATGCTAATACAGACAGACGGAGTTGCGATAAGCATTAACAGGTCTGACTGGTCTATCAACTACCACTCCGAAAACGCCTCCATTAAGGTGGTTGGAGGGAAGGCGGAGCTTGAGAAGGGCCCGCTACGGATGAAAGGGGACTTCCACTATAGCGATAGACCAGCTCGGATTCTTGTGTTGGTGATGGGTCTTATGGCCGCATATGAATTAGAAAGTGAGATAGCTTTCTTCAAAAGATTCTTCACAAACGTGGCTGAATACGAACATGGCCTCGATAAATGATTAAATGCTTTAAAAATAACACGGTAACGTGGGTTTGAAGGCGGAAGCCAAGAAGGTTGAGCGGGTCTGTGAAACCTGTGGCCGCGTCTTCTACGTCAAACCCCATATTCTGAAACATAGGCGTGCGGCTTACTGCTCTCGTATCTGTTACGACCTAAGAATCTTCAATGTTGATCCTGTGAAAAGGAGCCCCCTTATCGAGAAAAGATGTGTAGTGTGCGGGAGAATTTTTCACACCAAGGTTAAGCATGCTAAAGCATGCTCACGTAAATGTGGTAAAGAATACTTGAGGCTGGTTAAGTTTAGAAAAATCCTAAATGACATCAAACCATTCATTGATTGGTTAATGTCCAGACAGAAGGATGGTTTCCCTACAAGATACCACGAGGCGGTATATTACCTAAGTTTAAAATTTGACTCTTCCAAGGCGAAAAAATACATCGACCTCCTATTCTTCAAACGTTTGTTATGGACGGACGATTATGGGAGGCTGGTTTTTGATGAACGAGCTTATCAGTCAACAAACATGGTGTTGGACTCCACCCTAGGGCCTGAGAAGGTTTTAAAAACGGAAGATTAATGGCCCACCATGCAGTATTACCTCATGGATAAAACGGTGGAGATAAGGCGGCTGACTGTCGAGCAAATCCTTGGAAGACCATTAACGCCTGCCGAGAGGCTGAGAGCGCCTGCCATCCTCTACTGTAGCGGTTCTATGGAAATCCCCGTATCAGCTCCTAAAATCGCTGTAGTGGGCACTAGGGAGCCAGCAGACATCCAGAGGGCTATTGAAGTTGCTGAAACTGTGGTGGACGTGAGTGGGGTCGTTGTTAGCGGCCTAGCGAGAGGAGTGGACACAATAGCACATTGGACGGCAATTAAGAGGGGTGGGAAGACCATCGCAGTCCTCGGAACACCCCTGGGCAGGTTCTACCCGCGGGAGAACATGGAGCTCCAAAAACTCCTCATGAAGGAACACCTCGTGGTCTCTCAATTTCCTCCCGGAACCAGAACCGTGCGCGAACACTTCCTAATCAGGAATAGGACGATAGCCCTTCTCTCCGACCTCGCAATTATCGTAGAGGCCGAGGAAAGGAGTGGGACAATAGCCGTGGGATGGGAATGTATTAGGCTTAAGAGACCGCTGCTTATACATGAAAACATGAAGGGCCTGCCGTGGGTAAAACAGATGCTCTCATACGGACTCTTGGTCAGGCTGTTTAATAGTGCCACCGACATCATGGAGGCAGTAGACAGCTTGGGTATAACTACCTAAACTAAGCTAAACCAATATGAGTATGGCCTTATGTTCTTATATTCTTCACGAATATGATAAGGGAGTAGGTGAAGTTACATGAGTTTGAGGGATATAATTAGGCAAAGAATGATTGCAGCCAGGTTGATGGACGCTCTTAACACAATGAATATCAAGTACCGCATTCTTGAGGATGCTGAAGCGACATTGATAACCGTTACATTTGACCATCCGCGTGGAGTTTGATAAAAATGATTTAAAAAAGGAGGGTAAAGATTTCTCCGAATTCTTAGACACTTTACTCAACTCAATAGCCGTTAAGTCAGGGTTCAACACAGAAATACATCGTTATCTAATAAAGGAGAATGATGGGTGGACGTTCGAGATACCAAGGTGGGTATAGAGGACGGCCATAACGATGCCAGCCTAAAAAGCAAGCTCGATCCAGGCCGACGTCGGCCACCCCATCAGCGCCCGAGGAATTATAAAGAATTTTATTTTTGTTTCAAGTGTAGTGGGGCGTGGAAACACTCGCGCTCCGAGAAGTAATGGCGGAGGAGGAAAGAAAGGCATCAAATACCCTGGAAAAATGCAGATATGCGCCCGAGCTACTTAGCCATCCAGATGTTGAGGAACGGTTGAGGCTTGTGAGAACCCTCCACAGGCTTGAGGCTGCGGGGTTCAAACATTTAACCAAGCTGCCTTGCTCCGAGCCAAGCAAGCCTGTCCACCACCCGTTACCCGAAGAAGTATGGGAGGTCTACAGCATTATTGGGGATTTCAACCCATATACGACATACGAATCGAGTGGAAAATACCTTGTCCACGTCGGTGAGGGGTATGCTGTCGTAGTTGAGGAGTATGGCGACGTGCCAAACCTTCTACAGGAGCCGTTAGGAACTGAGGTCATACAAGGGGTGAAATTCACCTTATACGGTAGGGAAGTCCTCATGGATATTGATTGGTACCTGAGAAACTATACGTATAAGTTCAACCTACGTTACAGACGAGTATTCACGCTTAACCACGACATCTACCTACTCACAAAGGCGCCGCCAGCCAATACACGCAACTTTCCACCCCTGCTTTTCTTCTCGAAGACATGGGGGCTGTTCGGGCAGGCCATATGTGTTGCGAACCCTATCGAGTATCCACCCGCGGGCTACTATAAAGTCCCAGTCGATAGCTGGCTGGAACATATTTTCGAAGATGCCGCACATATGTTGGCAAAATTGGGGAACGTATGGGCATTCATGCCGCATGAATTGATTGATGTAGGTAAACCAGTGGAGATTGGGCCAAACATCCCTATAGATATACTGGCGGCCCGTAGAGCCCTCAAAAACAAAGGCGTTGAAACCATGCCCTGCTATGTAGGAGGAGGTTCCCTAGGGCTTTTCATCAACCACTCAACGTCTAATCCACCTTTCCCAATATTCGTCACTAACGGGAAGCCGTGGTACTATATGCTGACCCCGTATGAGGGCGTGTCCGAATCGGTTAAGCCTGCAAAACTTGTCTTCGAAAACAACAGAGTCGTCGTAGTTGATGAAGAAGAGATAACGAGCCTCCTACATTCATAGTCAGACCGGCCGTTTTAATTGATTCGCGAACGAATTACCCTATTACTACGTGGATGGGTTCTCATCCGCGTGCCGCAAAATATGCAGAAACGAATGTCTCCCCATACATCCTTCGGATAGGCCAGCCTGCATCGACCACAGAAAGACCTACCCGTTCTACAAACTCGGTGAATCACTCTCATTGAGACCAGCCTTCGTAATGCCTCTTCATAGGACAGGGGCTCGCCGTCAATAAGGACGAAGCCCGTGGAGTCCACCACTACATGTATCTTCGAACCGCCGTATACAATCTCAGCCGAACGCATTCAACACACCTACAGTAGATAAGCAAATATCTCTTTACGGCCTTTGCGGAGGGGTTGATTCAATGATTCCTATAGGCCTCTTTAAAGCTCGTCAGAGACTTGAACCCTGCTCGCACTATTCACCCAGCTTGGAGTATGTGGGTGTGTCCTAAGAAGCCTGCGGCAGAACGGGCATCGAAGAGTACCGTTCCACACATCCACCGGGTATCCCAGACGACAGGTCGTGCAATAAAACCGTCCGCTACCCCTAAACGAACGATATAGGGCTCCTAGCTTTATAAGTCTCTCAACCCCTTCCTCGTAAGAGAATGAGTCCCCGTTTATGAGGATGTTTCCCCCTCTAAGAATTTCCACGCTGTATTTGACGTCTCCCCGAACGAACTCCAGCCTCATCCTAAGCGTCCAAACGACCACGTAGTTTTATTGCTTTAAGGGCCTTAACCCCTTTTATAAATCGCTGTTCTACCTACCTTCAACATGAACGCATCCTTTAAAGAGGCTGAGGTCTTGATTTACATACCTAGTCGACAAGAAAGCCTACGGTTTTTAACCGTGGGATGAATTGTCGATAAGCTTAAGTATAGCGACAAGTTTTGTAGACGTATTGAAGCCTATCAACATTCGAGGAACAAGGTCTTTCTAATCCAGTACCACCTAGTCTGGTGTCCGAAGAGGAGGAAGCCAGTCCTAGTGGGAGGGGTTAAGGAGAGGCTTAAGCAGATAATTCGTCAGGTCGCAGACGAGCTAGGGATTAAGGTCCTTGAACTTGCAATAAACCCCGACCACATCCACCTGTTCATATCAGCCTATCCAACAATACCAGTACACAGGATTGTGAAGAGGATTAAGGGTAGAAGCTCAAACATCCTTAGAAAGGAGTTCCCAGAACTGCTTAGGCTACCGTCTCTATGGGCGCACAGCTACTATGTTTCGACGATAGGCGCCGTCTCTAAAGAGACCATTGAAAAATACATTGAAGCCCAGAGGGGCGTCTGAAGTGGAGAGGGTAAACTCGTTCATACTTGGGGATTGTCCTACCCTATGGAGACTTGCCGACAGTTGTGCTAAGCTATACAACGAGGTGAACTTTGAAAGGAGGCAGGCCTACATACGCTACAGGCGTTTCGAGTGCTATCCTAAGCACCTCTATGAAAAATACGCTCCGCTGATTGGCTCGGCAACAGCCCAGCAGATCATAAACAAGAACAATGAAGCATGGAGGAGTTTCCTAGCGCTGAAGAGGCTCGAGGCGGAGGGAAAGCTTCCAAAGCACATAACAAGGGTATCTATGCCTAGATACTGGAAGAGGGATGGCAGAAGAGAGCTGAGGATAATCGTTAGAAACGACTGCTACAGGGTTGATGGTGAATACCTGTACCTCCCAAAAGGGCTCAAGCTCAGGTACAAGGGTTTGCTGAAGTGGAGGGGTAGACAAGGTAGGCTGGAGATAATCTATGACGGGGTGGATTGTGTGTGGAGGGGTTTTATGGCCGTTAAAGTCGGGAAGCCTCCCAAGAGAGGAGGCAGCAAACCCCTCTACATAGACCTCGGGGTAAAAAACCTGGCGACCGTGTGGTACGACGGGCTGAGGCAGCCCATAGCCTTCTCAGGCGGGGCAGTTCTATCGGACTGGTGGTACTGGACCAGAAAGATAGCCGGAGAGCAGGGCAGGCTGGCGAGAGTCAACGGAGCTAGAACGTCTAAAAAGCTTAGGAGGCTCTACAGAACCCGTCAGAGGAGGTTCAGGCACGCCGTAAACACACTGGTGAAAACCATAGTTGAGGAAGCCTATCGGCTTGGCGTCTCGAAAATAGTGCTGGGAAAGCTGAAAGGCGTAAGGAGCAAAAGCCATAACGGAAAGGTTAACACCATGATAAACAACTTCTGGAGCTTCAGCTATATAGTCAGGAGGTTCAAGGAGAAAGCCGAAGAATACGGTATAGAAGTGGAGGAGATAAGCGAGTACAAGACATCAAGCAAATGTCCATACTGCGGCTCTGAGAACGTAACAAATAGGGGGAGGCTCTTCAAATGCTATGATTGTGGGCTAGAGGCACATAGAGATGCCGTAGGCGTCCTAAATATAGGCCACCTCAACGGAGGTGGCGTTAACGGGGTGGTGGCACACCCCCTGCTTCTAAGGTGGGATGGAATGAGGTGGGAGCCTAGAAGGGCAATGAACAACCAATTGATGAACACCCTAGAAGCAAGAATCTCCCGGCTTTAGCCGTGGAGAGTGTCAATCGATGGCTAAGGCAAACTCCGAGGAATTCATACGGTATTTGTTTTCAAGAAAGCGTGAGCTGGGTATGCGAGTGGGGTAAGACGAGGCCTTAACAAGTTATATGCATGTCTCAGGACGTATTGAGGCGTGGGGCTCATACACCGGTTCACATTCAGCGTTAAAGACTTCAAAAACCTCATAAACCTGGCTAGGAAGTGCGACATGGAATTCTTCTACATGTTAAACGACGGGCAGCTCCACTACTCATCGATAGACAGGGAGCATTACACGCTTTTGCAGGTTTTCTTTAGCTGCTTCGATGTTAAGGAGCTTGAGGCGTTTAGTGACCCGCGCGGCATACTCGACGTGGCCGACGTCTGGAAGACAATCTACAAACTGAAGGACGGGAACATTGCTTACGATGTGCCTATGGTGAGCAGGTCTTGGGGAGCACTATACTACGCAAATAAAATGATTTACCATAAGGTTTTGGAGGAAAGCCCCTACACTCCCGTAATACCGCGAATAGAGGGAGAAACGATAGAATTCAAAATAGGGTTGCGGAGCCTATTGAACGCAGTTGAATCCATCACAGAGGACAGGTTTTCACTATTCTCGGTTAAAGGTGAGGTTGGCATAGGTAACGTCGAGGACGAAAAGGTAACGGACACCAGCCCGCTATACGTAAAATCTACAGGGGACTTTTCAAACTTCATCTACAACAAGGAACGGGTTCTAAACGCGCTACAGGGCCTCTACCAGCTCTGCAACAGCTCCGCCGTAGCAATGGTAAAAGTAAACGATAGAAGGCTGCTAATCCTTGAACTGCCTTTCAAACTGGGTAACATAAAATACGTCACGACGTCAATCTACCTTGAAAAGGCAAGAGCTATGTTCAACGGTAGGGACGTTAGCGATGGGAAACAGCAGCATACAGAAGAAAGGAACCGGGAGGCTGCGATTAACCATGAAAGCACTCAAAACGCTACAGTGTGAGCCCCACATCATACATTTTGACCCCCTTTATATAGTGGCCGACGACGGCCACCTATTTAAAGCCCTAATAAAAAGCGTATATTTGTCCCAAAATAAGGAAAAAGAGGTGATTCATTGCTAAGACCTATGCCCCTAATACAGGGCTGTCTGAACAAAACCGTAAGGGTCTATCTTAAAAACGATATGGCATACGAGGGGCTGCTGGTTGAATGCGATGAATATATGAACATGCTGCTGGAGAACGCGGTTGAATACAATAACGGTGGAGAGAGAACAAGATACGGCAAAGTCCTAATCCGTGGCAACAACATACAATACGTTGTTATAAACCATCTATGAGTGTTTGACACTTTCCACGACTAAAGTCGGGAGATTCTCGGTTTGTTTGCCTAACGGCTTCATCCTACCGAGTTCAAGGGCTGTGTCAAAGGCAGCCCCTGCCACGGGCGTGTAGCCCGTAGCCCGCTTGCTGGAACCCTGTCCCACTTCGGCTCGGAGCCTTATTACAACTTTTGGACATCCAAGCCACATTTGAGCGACTCGCTTGCATAACATTATACTAAGCTACATTTAAGCTTGTCGACAATTCATACCACGGTTAAAAACCGTAGGCTTTCTTGTCGACTAGGTGTGTAACGGCCTTAACGGGTTATATCCTTGTATAGGCGAGACCCATACATGAAGCTACTCATATCCGCGGGTAAAGACCCGGCTAGGGTTGAGGAATACTTCAAGCCCGAGCTAGAGATACTGGGAAAACACGGCTACGAATACATCGTTAAGGAAGGCGGGCTTGACGTGGCATTAATGTCTAATAAGGCATCCATATCGGGCTTCAAAAATGTTCAGGAGGAGTTGCTAAACACGGTCAGGGGGCTGTGTAGGTGCAGGGCTGGCTGGGGGCCTGAGAAACTACATGAAGGCACATTACTCCTTGCATATGAGGGGGAAGGTGTTGAGGTGTGGGTTGGAGACCGTCTTCTTTCATCAGACCCCTGCGAGGCAGGCCTAATCTATAACGTGAAAACAATCCGTTCCGCAGTAGAAGATGTAGACGGTGTGGCAGGTGTGTTCAAGCCGAATAGAGGGCCTGTGGAAGTGTTGTCTTGGGATGAAGACGCGGGCAGGAGGGCTGCCGACGCATTGAGCAGAGATGGGGTTGAAGTTAAACGGTCATGGGTTATCCATAATTTAGAAAAAGTTGTTAATGAATGGTATGGATACCTAACAAGACAAGGCCCGGCCAAACAGCCTGTGTTAAGGCGGAGGGCGGAGGTTGTTTCAATATGACGGGCCAAATACTTGAGCTTTACTGGCGAGAGACGAGGATGGGCGGCCTCACAGACCATGTGGTGGTCTGTCCGACGTGCCGGTCTGTGATACCGCCTTACAGCAGGACTTCGAGTAGCGGAGGCACACATGGTGTCGCATTCTACGACCACCCACATCCCGTTGCCGTCCTTAGTCTAATACAGTCAAACAAGTCCATGAACCGCCACCACGGACTAACCCTGCCAGAAGGGGGCGGTGATGACATCAAAGCCCTGCTTGAAGAGGCGGGAAGTCTATGGGATGTTAGGAAGCTTGGTTCAAGGCTCGATGTTGAAGAATTCATCCTGAACAGACTTTCAAACACAGCTCCACATGAGGGAGATATGTTGGAGAAGTTGTTGTTAAGCCGTAACCCTTCTGAACACCTACGGGAATGCTTGGAGAAAAGACGTGCATTCCTTAACCTTGTCGAGAAGCTTGGTTACAGACAGCTCACCGAGGATGAGGAGGTCTTCCTCACGGCTTACTCTGACAAAAGAGAGCATCTATACTTTATCTGGAGCGAGGAGTCTGACGACTACCTGTTCGAGGCATACATCGAAGCCCATGTAAGGGATGATGATGAAGAGGTCTTGGCGACAACTCTAGTCCTTAGGGTGAAGAGGCTAATACCGAACGAATGGTTAGAGGTCAAACAATATGTGCTAGACGAATGCGAAAACTTCAGAGAAATGGTTAAAAAATTCATAGAAGAAGTGGAGGGGAAAGGAAAAACCAAAGCTGAAAAAGACAATTAACACCCATGTTGTGGGAAACCCGCATGACCGAGTATCCTCCTCCGATGTTCTTTCAACACCCGTGCTATGGGAAACTCACGATCACAATATTCCCAACGAACTTTCAACACCTGTCATGCAGGAAACAACGCCGCTATATTATTTAAAAGCCTGTATATAGGTGTTTATTAAGCAGGTATTACTGGCCGACGTCGGCCACCCCGCCCCCCACGACAGGTAGGAAGCTGGGTTGATAGATTTTATGGAAGACTGGCATGCATTCTTCCGCATAGTCCCATAAGTCTTTTCCACAATTGGCGCATTTGATGCCGTAAATGGCTTCCCACTCCACGCTTTCATCCGTCCTCTCCAAAACCCTGCGTTTACCGTCCTCCCAGCTCCACTTTTCTTCAGCTTCAACCTTTCTTCCGACGGTTACGTTAAAGGTGTTGGAGCCACAGTATGGGCATGCCCGCAACTTTAGCTCCGAGGCAAACACGTATTCAAGACCCATGATAGAAGCTGATGATGCCTGACATATAACTGGTCAAGGCCTTTACCATCTCTGGAATAATCAACCGTTTACGGCCTTAAAGGGCTTTATGTCCGGGCAGATTGATAACTCACATGAGCCGTGAAGTTGTTAGGCTCTGGGTCAGGTCTAAAGACGATGAACAGTCTCGAAGAGCCGTTGAAATACTTTCGGGAAAATGTGAGGTGGTGGTGTTGGAGAGCCCTGGCGCCAAGGAGCCAGAGCTAGCGACAGCTTTTGGAGTTTTTCGTGGATTGGAGCAGATTGAATACTTCGCAACGGCATGGATTTAGTGATGTGAAATGACGAGTGTTGAGAAACTGAAAGCCATCCTGATGGAAGTAAGCCTAGGTAAGGAAGACCTCATGGAACTTCTACCACACCTTATGTGGAGAAAGCTCACATTCTGGGAGATAATGGAGGAGGCGTTCCGCCTCAAAACTAGTGGAAGGTTCAGGCGCTACTTCAAGGATACTTACTATGTCCACGGTATACCATTCTGCCCCATTTTGGAGAGGGATATTGGTGTGCTGGAGGCGGTAGGTGTCCTCCTACCACAGAAAGATAAAGGGATGTTCGTCGTTTCTCCAGAGTTTGCCCTCTTCACCTAAATAGGTCGAAAACATAAACGCCGGTAAATCGGGCCTTAATCCATTATATACGGCCCGCTAATCTCTCTAAACGATGCGCCCTCCTCTAGGCGTAGAAACAGGGGAATACAGGATTAAACCACCTCTAGTCAAGCCGTCGCGGCTGAGTAGTAAGGGAAGTGGGAAAGACCTTTCACAAGGCTGGGCTATTAACTTCGCAATAGGTTGCACACATGCCTGCCCTTTCTGCTATGTATCCTCAATCTGGGAGAAAAGCGGGAGAGTGGAGGGTAGGTGGGGGGACTACCTGCTTCTGCCCTCAAACCTTGAAGAAGCGATAAAGGAAACAGACTGGGACAGGTGGGTCGGGGAAGAGGTTCTTATGAGTTCAACACATGACCCGTATTTGCCGCAACTCGCAGAGGGTGCGAGAAAAATACTTGAGGCTGGGCTTTCGGCAGGTGTGAGGTTCTGTATTCAAACAAGAAGCCCACTTACATCGAGGGATATTCCGTTAATGGCTCAGTTCAGGGAGCAGGTGAGGCTTCAAATCTCAATCGCCACCCTAAACCCCGAATTTGCAAGGATAATAGAGCCACGCGTCCCTTCACCCGAGGCTAGGTTGAGGCTTCTTGAGAAAGCGGCTGATGCGGGTCTAAGGACAGGCGTTATAATTGCCCCTGTTTTCCCGCCGACTGACCTGCGGCCAGATTGGATAGAAGACCTTGAAGCGATTTTTGAACGACTAGCAGTAATCAAACCCGACATGGTGTTTGGAGAATGTCTTCACGTCAGGGGTAGTAACCTAAGCCTTCTTGCAAATAAAGGCGTGAAGGTGGATGGAAGGATACTCTACGTTTTCGACGGTCAGGCAGGAGCAGTCTTTCAGCAGCTTTTGCGGAAACATGGCTTGAAGGGGGTTTGGTGGTATGAATACCGTAGGGCCTACAACGGCTAGACCTAGGGTAGAGGTGGCGTAGTGGTGTGAACCTAATCGGCCCGAAGGTGGCGACCCGTAAGCTTAGGTGTAGGGATTGTTACTCGGAAATCCCGAAAGGCTCCGTATACTGGGTTGAGGAGGGCGGTGAGGAAAAGAGATGGATTGGATTCAACCCAAAACATGGCGCTCCGTCGTTCAGGTATCCCACCCGCATGAGATATTACCAAAGAAAGAGGGTGTTGTGCAACACCTGTAAGGAGAGAGCCCTTGAAGTGCTTGAGATAAGAAGGAGAGAGAACGAGGAGTGGAAGCGGAAAATGAGGAAGGTAAAAGAGGTAATAGACCAGGCGATTACCGAGTTTATTTTTGAAACGCTTGGGAAAGGCGAGGCAGACATCTACACAATAGAAACGGAGTTCAGGAAACGCTTCCCCAAGAATGGGTACGATGGAAAAACAGGACAATACACAGGCCCCACATGCTCTCACCTATATGAAAAACTTCTAAAGCTGGTGGATGAAGGGGTCGTCGAGAGAATTCCAGACGAAAGGTTTGGTTGCGTATATAGGCTCAAGAAACAATAAGGGGTGGCGGGCCCAGGGAAGAGGTGGACGGTGTGTTGGTGGGCAACATCCCATGGGCCCGCCGCCAAACCCCTTCTCCCCCCTTCCTTCCTTGCCCACACTCGGTCAAAGACCGGATGTGAGCATATCTCACTCATAGGGTTATAGATAAAAGGTTTTAAGACCTGATGTTTCCTAACAGGGTAGGGGCTTTAAATAGGTGGCCGACGACGGCCATTAATACCTCAGAAATAATTCGGGGCCTCGACGGGTAATAAACAAGCTTTCAGTAAGGAAATTTCGCCATGACGAAGAAAAAGGCGAAAACAAAGAAAAGAAAGGGTAGTGGTAGGCAGAAGATAAAACTCCCAGATATGCCGAAGCCCCTCAAGGAACGTGTCCTTAAAGAGAAGCCAGAGAAGCCCTCTGATGTCCAGATAATTACCGAAGGTTTAGACCCCGTGGTCAGGGTTAGGGGGAAGGTAGTAGGCGCTTGGATAAACCTCTAAAACTCCACACCCCCTATTTTTATGGCCTCAACGGATTATATGCTATTGTTTTGTGTGGTAGGGTATGCTAGATGTTTCATGGAACGAGGTTATAAAACCCGTTGAAGCCCAGCTCAATAACCTGCTACAGAAGGTGAAGGTTTACCCCCAGCTCATCTACTCCTGCCAAAACATCGCACAAAAACTACGGCTCCTGAAAACCCTCAAGGAGAAGGGGGCTGAACCCGTCTTATTCGACCCAGAATGTGAAAAAAGCCACCGCATCCATGGAATTGAGAGAAGATATTGGCAGCTCTACAAACTATGCGATGCTTATCGCCTTGGATTCTATAACATTAACAACGAAATCGTAGCCGCTTCAAACATCTCATATAGGAAAATGACTATCGGTGTTCGTCTGGGGGAAAGACAGCCCTTCCTAACGTTCAGCACAGACCCGCTCATTCTGACCCCGCAAGAGTTCAGAAAACTTATTAGGGCTATAAACAGCTACCGAAAAGCGATTGGCTACATGTTCTCTAAACGCTACCTCGTAAGGGACTCTAAGAAATGGGAAAAATATGACGAATTCTACGCAGTAACGTTTTCGACGAGCGTAAAAGGAGAATTCCTTACTTTAAAAACAATCTACAACATAGAGCCTTTCGCAGAAAAATACGATAGGATTATCGCACCGCCTTCACGGGAAGAAGAGGAAAAGAGAAGGAGGGAGAACGAGGCTCATATGAGGCGTGTGGAGAAGATTGTTTCAAAAATGGAGGAGCTTATCGCATCAGCTAAAACGATGACAAGCTCCGATAACGTCAAGGTCTATGATATAGACATTCCGTCAGCCGAAAAAATATTCAAGATAAGGTTGTCCGATGTGACGGAGAAAGCTGTTGCGGTTGAGTGTGATGGTTACATATTGAACAATATTGGCCTTTCAACCAGATTGCCTTTAAACTACTTGGTCGCACACCGCATATTGGAGGAGAGAGGCGCTAGCCCCCTCTTCATGACGCCAGACAGGGAATACAGAAAGATGTTTCCCAAACCTCTCGGCACAGCGGTAGAATGTGTGGCCCCGCCCACCTCTGGCAAGCTCTACTGCCTCCTCATCTACCCGAAGCCGCCCAGCCAACTTCCGAGAATAAAAACGGCAAAAGTGATAATGACGAAGAAAAGGATTGTGGTGATAAACCCCTGAAAAAGCCTATTGGCCTAAAGAATATTTAAAACCTGAACACCGCTTGTAAAACATGCAGGCATCACTTGACTTTTTCATTAAAAACGAAGAAAATCAAGTTGAGAGGACACAGGAAGAGCCTGTGCAGAAAGAGGGTGGACAGTCCGAGGTTTACAAACGGGCTGAAGAGGCAACCCGTAATAAGTTCTATGAATGGTTTGGTGTAAGGGATAACGCCTGCTGTGAGCATGGTAAGATAAACCTCAAGCTACATGCAGGCGCTCTATGGCTTTACCGAGATGCTTCAGGAAACCTCAAGGCATTTGGGGACATAGACCATGTATATCATGGTTGCGAGAACGGCCTTATGGAAAACATACGGGCCCTCAAAAAGATATTCAGGCTTTTGGAGGAAAGGTTAGGGTTGAAAGTGTTTGCCGTAGGAAAGGACTATGATGACGTTCTTCACATACACATCCTTAACATAAATGGGAAAACGAGTGTTCGTCTTGTAGAGAAAGAATTTGAGGAAATGGGTTTACAGGCTTATGTAACACCTCTCGAAAATACTGACCTTGACGAGTATGTGGAGAGTTTTGAAAATCATTTGAGCTACATGCCCGCTGTGAGCCCAGACGTTTTACAGAGAGCTTTAGATGAAAGCGGTAAACAAGAGGCGGAAGGAACAGTCCAAGGGGAAAAGAAAGCCGATGTAGCTGTAAGCGAAGACCCTTGCACCGAAATCGCTATGCAGAGATATGGTGTAAGAAGTGGAGAGGTATGTTGCCGATATGGGAAAGTAAACACACGGCTACACCTTGGAGCCCTCATTCTCTACAAAGACGGGTCTGGGTCTTTCAAAGCTCTGGCAGACATAGACTATGTTTACAGCGAATGCGTGAAGGGGCTTATTGATAACATAAGGGCTTTCAAAACGATTTTTGACCATTTTTCATCCAAAGGGATGAACGTCTATGCTGTATCAAAGTGTTTTGACGACTGTATCCATGTATCCATTCTCGGCAACAAAGGTCATTCGGAATACTACACGATAGATAACGGCCCGCCTGAAATCCGAGGATTGAAGGTGGACTTGGGCACCTTCGTTGGAAGCATCACAGAAGCCGTAAAGAACCTTGAAAAACATATCTCGTATATGCAGGCGGTGAACCCTAACGTTTTACAGAGGGGTTTGAATGCAGGAGAGGGAGGAACAGTTCAGGGAGTTGATGTGGCCCTAACTTTAACCGAAAAAGTTGATAACCGTTGTGATTGATATTGAACTGTTTCCGAACCATATAGTAAGCGACGATGTGGTGCAGAGGGCCTTAACGGGTTATATTCGGGGAAAGGAAAGGGTTAGCCATGAAGCTCTTAATGTTCACAGGTGAATGGTGCGGGCCCTGCAAACAGCTAAAACCTATTGTTAATGAGCTGGTGAATGAGTATGGTCTTGACTTTGAAGAGGTGGACGTGGATAGGCGTGGGGAGCTTGCGGTCAAGTATAGAGTGCAAAGCATACCTTGCCTTGTTTTTCTTAAAGACGGCGAGGTAGTGGACATGCTTCACGGAGTTAAGCCAAAGCATTTTATCAGACAGATAATTGAAAGAGTGATGTATTCGTGAAACTTGTTGAGATATACGACCATGATGAAATTGATGCGTGGGCGGAAACGATTGAAGGACATGAATGGAGCGCTGTAGATATAAGGGACAACAACGTTACGTTCAGAAGCCAGACCGAGGAAATCCGCTTCGACTTCAGAAACGGGGTATCCGCAGAGGTTGTAGTAGACCTCAAAGTTTTCGAAATAAGCTTCATACGGGGGAGCGTTTACAGCATAAAGGAGCCGTTAAAGGTGAAGGTGTTTCTCGACGACCAATATAGAAGGGTTATCTTCGAAGTTAATGTAAAAGAAATTATTGAGGAGAAGATATAGCCATGCCCTACGCCCCCAACTCCACAGCATCTCTCTCAACCTCCGCCTTTAGGGAATTCGCCAACCTGTCTAAATCATCACTCAAGTTTACCCCGTTAAATGGTGTGTGAAAGGTTTTCACACAGGTCAGGACGGCACGAAGAGCGAGTTTCGGGTCAAGCTGTTTCCTTGTAACAATAGTGAAGCAGTCATGCTCGTAGGCGTACAGGCTTGAACGGAGTTCATCGGAGTAGTAGCGGTATTCACGGATTTTAAAGCCGCCCCTGTAGTGGAAAACATCCGACTGATAAAAGATGTATTTCGCCTGTAAACATGCCCCAAAACTATTACCAGCAAATAATACAGCTACCGCATCGACGTCATACGCCCTGTTCACTATCTCGGCCTTAAGAGAGCTGTCCATGCCAAAAGAATAGAGGGTTGAAGCATAAATCCGCTTTAGGCCATGTTTATATACCCTTTATATAGTGGCCGACGACGGCCACCCACCCAGAAAGGCCATAATGAGTTTTAAACCCCTCAAGTAACCTACCTGCTATGAGTAAGCAAACATCCATTACGGAATTTAAAACAGAGGAGATTAGGAGCTGTTGCGGCCTCTACGATTACGACAGAGATGTTATCCTCCACCCTGGCGAGGTGTTGATGGCTTGGGATAACAATAGCCTTTGATGTAAAGCCGACCTCAACGTTTTCAATAAATGCCGTAGAGGTCTTCTAAGAAATCTACAGTTTCTGTATAGGATGCTTAACTATGGAATGCTTCTCTTCAGGAAGGGGTTTGCCGTTAGAAAGGATTGGGGGGAGATAGTTTACGTCCACTCCCTGAAAGACGATATTCCAGAGGACGTTGTGATTAAGAACCTGTCCATGCTGAAGGGTAGGTTTGCGGTGGACTTTGGGCTTGTTGTCGAGGTAGAAACAGAGGTTGGCGAGGCCGTTAAAGCGTTTTTGGGTAGGTATGACCATCTTGGGTATGTGGATAAGCTTGTAGTGGAAAGGGCTTCCGAGATTAACTTCCTCTGGCCTTAATGGGTTATATATACAATCGAACCGCTACGAAACCATGGGCGAAGAAGCTTCAATATTGCGACAAGGTGTCGGTGGGGCAAGGACGTATCGCATGAAAGTAATAAGCGTGCACCTACCAGAGCCATATTTACAGGTCATAGACGAGTTGGTGAGGCAGAAATACTACTTGAGCAGGGCTGACGTAATTCGGACGGCCTTACATGACCTTATTGTGAAAGAACGTATCAATCTGATTAGCGACCAAATACGGGGTAGCTAATCCATCCTTTTCCAAATGGCCTTAACGAGTTTTATATGTAAATGCATCTTCAACTCCCATGAGTGAACCCTGTTTGGATGTGGTTTATTCAAGGGAGGCTGGCGACGACGAATTCCTGCCTTTTTGGAAGCTATTTGCAGAGCATAACTACCAAAGCAGGTGGGTCAGTAAGGACAGCTACCGCATCGAGGAAAAGCCTGATAGAGCTTACATATTGCATGTCTATGAAAACGGTCTGAGAGGCTATGTCATGGATGGGGAAATAGCTTCTAAAACCAAATTGCCTGTCGAGAGGGTTATACAGATACTTACCCATGGTAGCCGAGAAGAAAGGGAGAGGCTTCTCCAAGCCTATGTTAATGGGGTTAAAAAAGAGTTTGATAGGGTTGAAAGGGTTGGGGACGAATTCAAAATCCATCACCTGATAACCCCTCTTGAGGCATTTAAAAACGACGTTCTTGAGGGGAAGATATTCGACCCAAGGACGGGAATGCGGCTATCATTACGACAGGCTCAAGGCAAACCGCCTGAAGGCGGGTTCTTGCAGAAGGTTTTAGGCGGGACAGAGGACTACTACAAGGCGGCTGAAGAAGGCAGGCTTGGATATAGGCGTGGTGTAGTTGTCAAAATATGTGGGGACTATGACCCTCATCTGAAAAACCATCACAACACATGGGCAGTCATAACCAGAATATTAGACCCATGGCATTACGAGGTAGTCCAAGAGTATTCAGGTGAAAAGCTCGTCGTCAGAGATACAGACATAAAGGCAATAGTTGGGGACGCCATCCACGACTACATAGGCATAGGCGATGAAAGACATAGGAGAGAGGTGATACCTATTATCAGGAAAGCCCTTGAGGGTAAAATCCCAATACCCGAAACCAGCGGGAGTAATTATTGGTGGCCGAGGCCGCCTGTTAGACAGGCTCTTGTCGTAGCTTTAACTGAACATGGGAAATTCGTCATAACAAGCCGTGGCTTCGAGATGAAATACCCCAACCAGAGGAAAGCAGTCGAGAAAAACCTTAAGAAAGCTGAAAGATGGCTTAAGACCGTTGAGAAACGTAAAATGTTATACGAGCCAGAGGATTACAGGCGGGAGCATGGAAAAGCCGTGTTATGGGTTAAGCTATACAGGCTTGTTTTGAGAAAGCTTGAGAGGTTGGAGAGGGGGGAGAAC
>Ga0272449_1001077_pt1 | contig 29399 bp, 43 predicted proteins | sample YNPCB0241_FD_198679 | JGI IMG/M metagenome (GOLD analysis project Ga0272449, IMG submission 198679) | Hot spring sediment microbial communities from Yellowstone National Park, WY, United States - YNP-CB-024-1 | ecosystem: Environmental > Aquatic > Thermal springs > Hot (42-90C) > Sediment... | reverse complement strand
GGGGCGGTCCACGCGGTGCTGGTGGGGAGGGTGATGAGGTGGGCCTGGAACTCGGGGTGGTGCCCGGTCCTCCCGGACGCGGTGGCGGAGGAGGGGGAGGGGGTGGGGAGGAAGGTGGAGGTCACCCTCCCGTGGGGGGCTCAGGTGGAGGTGGAGCTCTGGCCGGACCTGGTGATCTACCCCACCTCCAAGGAGGGGGAGGTGGTCTCGGAGAGGTTCTGGGACACCACCAAGAGGTTCGCGGTGGAGGTGGAGGTGTACCCCACCCGCCACCCCGACAGGGTGCTGGCGCACGTGCACCGCCTGAAGGAGCTGGGGCTGCCCGTCCTGCTGGTCGTGAGGGACGAGGCGGACAGGGCCTACGTGGCCGGCCTCCTGAGGGAGAAGCTGGGGGTGCAGGTCACGGAGGAGGTCTCCCGCCTGCTGGGGAGGGCTTGGGAGGTGGCGGTGAGGGTGTTCCCCTCGGACCTTCCGGCCGTGACGGAGGACGCCCTGCTGTACAGGTGGGCCTGGGACAACCTGAAGGACCTCCACCCGGAGGAGCACAGGAGGATGGTGGAGGCCAACCAGAGGATCCTGGAGGGAGGGGGGGAGGCCCAGCCCCAGGGCGAGCCCGTCCCCGTCCCCGCCGCCGCCCCGGAGGGGGGTGCACCCTCCCCCACCCCTCCCCAGCCGGTCCAGGCTCCCCAGCCCCCTGCCCCTGGGGGGGAGCCCTCCCGGGTCGGGCCCGGGCAGGAGGGGGCCCCGGAGGTCCGGCCGGGGGCGGGGGGAGGGCGGGCCCAGCCCGGGACCCAGGTCGGGCCTCCAGGGGTGGCCCCTGCGGGGACCCCGGGGGCAGGGGGGGCTCCAGGGGGGGCCCGGCCCGAAGAGGCCCCCAGAGGAACCCCGGTGGGGGTGGGGGAGGCCCCGGAGGGAACCCGGCCCGGAGGGGAGGCCCCCGCGGAGGCCCGGCCCGGGGGGGAAGGGGCCCGGGCGGGGGCAGGAAGGGTTCCGCCGGGGGCCCAGGGGGAAGCCTCCAGGAGGGGGCGGAAACCTCCCTCCCTGGACGAGATCCGGGAGAGGGTGAGGAAGCTGAAGGGCCAGGGGTACATCTTCAGGAAGACGACGAGGAGGGGGGAGGAGGTCCTGTACGCCTACGACCCCGCTTCCTGGGAGAAGCAGTGGGTGGGGAGGCTCACCCAGGAGCTCAAGGAGATCCTGGAGGCCTTGGGGATCCAGCTGTAGGGTTTACGGATCCAATTGAATCTACGGATCCAATTCAGACCTTTACGGATCCAATTGGACCCTACGGATCCAATTGAATTGGATCCGTAACCCCGGATTTGGCTCCGTAGAATTGGCTCCGTAACCGGAATTGGATCCGTAAGCTCCCGATTTGGATCCGTGAATTGGATCCGTAACTCTGCGTCAGATCGGCCTCCAGACGCGAGCTTAGCGGCACAAGCTTTAAATAGGGTGGGAAAGGAGGTATAATCAGAGAGCAAGCAAAAAGAAAATCTCTCTGAAGGTTTGAATTGGATTCGTAAGGTCAGGCATTTCTATATTTCTATCCAATTGAATTGGATCCGTAATTGGCTCCGTGAATCCCTCCCGGGCCCCGGCGCCTCATCGCGGCGGGAGGGTGGCGCCCGAGACCTGGTTCCTCGGGCGGCGAAGACCGGGGAGGGCCTGCTCCCGGGCCCAAAGCCTCCGCTGGGGGGCAGGGGTGGTTTCTGGGTGGGGAGCCCTTGTGGGCCCCTCACCCCGCTCTCTTCGTCCGTTCCCGAGGCCCTGGATCCCGAGGGGGCGGACGACGGGGGTACGACGGCGATCCAGCCTGATTCCTCCTCCGTGAGGCCGGGGTTCCCCGGGGGGGAATCGGGGGTGAACTTGGGAACTCCACAGGGGGCCCTCTTCTTCACAGTGGAGGCTCCGGGAGGGCTCCCGTAGGCCGAGCGAAGGAGCCCGAGAAAAAACCTTCTTTCCGCCCCCGAGGATTTTTCCTTCCAGTTGGAAGCCTCGGGGGAAAAAAACCAAAAGTGAAGGGGGTGGGGATTTCCTACCCCCTTCCCAACATATATTCATCCTTCGCGGTCCTAGCGCGCCTGGGGTTCCCGAACGGGCGCGCTGGGGAGCCTGGGCCCCGGGCTCTGGAAGCCCCCCCAACCGAGCGGGGGGCAGGGGCGGGGGAGGGGGGAACCCCTCCCTCTTCACGCTCCTAGCTCAGTTCTCCCCTCTGGGGGTCATCGGGCCGGTTCCTGGGCTAGGGGGGCCCATCCCGGGCCACAGCCCTGCGGGGCAGGAACCTGCGCCCCCTCCGTTCAGGACCGGGCCCGGACATATATATCCCTTCGGGGACCGGGTCCGGGAGGGGATCGAAAAGCCTCTTCTCCGCCCGCCCCGATGACGGGGTGCGCCGGCCCCGAGGCGGGCGGAGGGGGGCAAAAAAAGGAAAGGAGGTGGAGGAGTTGAAGTTACCGAGGATCTTGAAGCAGACCTGGAGAGGGTGGCGGCACCAGTACACTTGCCGGACCCCCGACGGCGGAGTAGTGGTGGGGTTCTCCGCCCCGGGGGGCCTGTGGGAGGAGGTTCGAGTGAAAAACGAGAAGGAGGCGGCCAAGCTCCGCCTCCAAGTAGAGGCCTTAACGACGGAGGAGGAGTAGATGGAGAGAGTGATTCAGGGAGGGGACAAGGTGGAGGCTGAGGTTGGGGGTAGGGTCATGGAGCTCCCCGCCACCGAGGTCTTCGGGAACGGCGGGGACGGGGGTGAAGCCCCCGGGACCCAACCCCAACCCCAGTCTTCCACCTCCCCTATTAAAAGCTTTGGGGACGGGGATTCCACAGGTGGTCGGGACGGGGACGGATGGGAGCTGGAGCACCTCCCGCCCGAGCTCCAAGCTCTTTTCGGGAGGCGGGAGGCGCTCTGGAAGGTTCTGGAGGCGGCGGCGAGGAAAGAGTTGGGGCCGGAGTGCCGGCTCCACATGGTGCCAAGGAGAAAGTTTTTGCGATGGGGGTGGGAGGTCAAGATCGGGGCGGACGGAAAGTCCTTCTGGTTCCCCTTCGCGGGGGACCTGAAGGACTTCAGAAAAAGGTTAGCAGAATTCCTCCTCAGGCACACGAGGTTGGCCTCGCGTGCTTGAGGGGGAGCCCAACATTATTCCCTTTTCCTTTTCCTTTTTGACCGGGGCGAGGCTCCCAAACCCCCCCTAGCCCCCTTCCGGGGGAGGACCCGGCCTGGGAGGTGTGAGGAGCCACCGGCGGGCCCCTTTCCGGGGCCGAGAGAGTGCACCGCTTCCTCCCCCGGAGGGGTCCCGCCGGCCCCAGGAGGGGGGAGGGGCGGAACCCGGGAAAAACCGGAAGAAACCCTCCCCCTGAGGGGCACCCGGGCCTGGAGGAGGGGAGGAGGGAGAAGGAGGTGAGCGTATGGAGACCGAAACCACCATGGGAGAGCCCGTGGTGGTGTTAACCTCCGCCCCCTTCAGGGGGCAGGAGGGGATCCTCCGCCACCTCGATGAGAGGGTGGCGGAGGTGGAGACCCTCTCGGGGGTCACCCTGAGGGTGTCTCCCGAGGAGGTGTGGGTGGGGACCCCGCCCATGGAGACATGGGTGGGGAAAAAGCCCAAAAAGGAAGAGGGAAAGAAGGGAAGGAAGGAGAGGAAAGAAGGGAAGGAGAAGGAGACTCAGCCCGAAATCGAGAAGATCCGGGCTGAGGAGGAGAAGAGGAAACAAGAGGCGGACAAGGAGTTCAAGAGGTTGATTTTGAGTGGACTCATCGAGTGCAAGGACGGGGGAAAGCCCAAGTGCACTCTATGCCAGCAGAATCTACCCGGGGAGAAGGCCGGGCAGATAGTGGAAGGGTACCGGAGACACCAGTGTACTTTTGTTGCGAAAGGGCGGAGAACGTACTGGTACTGGAGGAATATCCGGGAGAAAGGCGGGATTCAGTACCTTCACAGGGTCCCACCGAAAACCATTGTGGTGGGCTCCAAGACCCTCCAGGTGTACTGGAGGGTCGTCCTGATGTCGCTGGGGGCCCACGGCAAGGTTTCGGTGTGCGGCGGGAACTTCCCCAAAGTGAAGGCCTTGGCTGAGCTGGTGGAGAAGGCCATTGGAGCCACCGTCCGCGTCCAGCTGGATGGGACGGTGGAGGTTGTGGAGGAGTGAGCATGAGGTGCAACAACTGTGGGAGGAGGATGCGGGTGATCGACACCTGCATCGCCGGAGACAGCCTTATAAAGGTGTTTCGGTGCAACAACGGCCACTACCGTATCGGGAAGTACAGCAACTTTCCCTCCTTCAGCTCTCTGAGGAGGGCCTGGAGGAGGTGAGGATGCAGGGAACCGTGTGCAGGAAGTGCGGCCTCTTCTACCAGTACCCCAAGAGGCTGGACTGGGAGCGCAACCCCTGCCCGCGCTGCGAACACCCCAACAACGAGCGGAAGCAGGTGGCGGTGGTGAAGTGAACGGGATGGCTTGGTTAGCCACCCACCTCCCCGAGGCGGAGGATCAGATCCGCCTCGTGGAGAGGCGGGGAAGGAGGGCCAGAGAGCTCCTTCAGGAGGCCCTCCTCCGGGCCGCGGAGGAGACCCTCCGGGCCAGGGGGCTCACCTTCGGGTGAGCGGGTGAAGCCCACCCTGGCCTGGCTGGCGGTCTACCTCCCGCCGGAGGCCCCGGCGCGCCCGAGGTCTCGGGAGGGCCGCCGGAGGGCCCGGCGGAGGGCCCGGCGGGGGGCCTCCCCCTAACCTTTCCTTTTTTGACCCGGACAAACCGCCCAAACCCCCCCTCAGCCTCCCTTTCGGGAGGGGGACCGGGCCCGGGGGGTGTGAGGCGGAAAAAAAAGGAGGTGGAAAATGAGCGAAATGGAATGGGTGAATTTGACTCCCCATCTCATCCGGCTAATCACGCCGGATGGGGTGGTGGAGATTCCCCCGTCCGGGCAAGTCGCCCGGGTGGGGGAGGTGAGAAAAAAGGCAGGGGAGGTGGAGGGACTCCCCGTATTCGCCGTCGAATACGGGGAGGTCGAGGGACTCCCCCCCTCCCGGCCGGGGACCAGATACCTGGTTTCCCGACCGGTGTTGGACGCCCTTCGGGCGAGGGGTGTCCAACGCCCTGACGTCTTCGCCCCCGACACGGGGGCGGGGGCGGTCCGGAACGAGAAGGGGGAGGTGGTGGGAGTCAAATCCCTCCTCTCCCCCTCCCCTTCTTTTTTGGAGGTGATTGGATGAACGAGTGGGTCAAAATTGAGCAGTGGGTTAGTGAGGAAATTTACGTTCGGGAGGTCTCTCTCGAGGGCGGAATACTTGCCTACTCCCGCCCTAAGGAGGTCGGGGTGCTCGTTTACCCCCGCCCCCCGGACAGCGAGGTTTTTCCCCTCCCCGTCCTGTTGGTGACGGCGGAGGGAAAGCAGGAATGGGGGGTTCTCAGCAATCCTGGGAACCCCCACCGAGCACACAAGCGACTCCATATAGTCAAGTGGACCCCACGGGGCCCCGACTTCCGGTGGCTTGACCGGAAGTTTGGGGGGGGAGGGAAAATCTGGTCTTTGGATGGAAGTGGGATACTTCCTGGGGGTAAGAGTGTTTCCCACCGTTTCCCCGGAGCCCTCCCCCCAGGGAGGTATGAAATTACCTCCCTGTACGAATGGTTCTTTGCGGACGGGTGTGGAGCGGAGCGGCGACACATTTCCTTCACCTTTTTCCCGCCAGCCCAATTCGAGTTAGAATGGCGAGTATGGGCACTCGCCAAAGTTCGCCGAGTGGGCTGGCGGAAGGTGGAGGGGGAGTGGAGGGAGCAGGAGTGCTCAAAATACATCTTTTCCCCTCCCCCTGGAATGCTCTAAGATCCCAGAGTTCCGCCCCGCCCTTCCCGGGGGTGGGGCGAGCGTGCGGCACCCTGTCGTTGGGACGGCGAACCCTTCCCTTCACCCCGCACCCGTCGGTTTTTGGGTGCGGGGCTTTCACCCTTCCCGGGACTGAGATTGGAAAAAAAAGGAGGTGAGAAAATGAAGCCTACAAAATGTCCTAAATGTGGTGCCCTTCTCCTTCGGAAGGGGAAGGGGGAACTCATTTGCCCCAAGAACCATTACTGGATCCCGGTCTACCCATGCCTCTCCTGCGGGAGGGAGGCATGGGTAGATTGGGACAGGTCCGCACTCGTTTGTGAGTGCGGACTTGAAGCCCCCAAGTTCGAGACAGACGGAATCTGGGGCTATTACGAGGAGATAGCCCCCCGCACAATACGGGGGGTTCTCCCCTCAGGTAGGGGAGGAATATTTTATTATCCTAATCCCACTTGGGGCGATATTTTCCTTATCCGCCCCTTCACGGAGGAGGAAAAAAGAAACCTCCCCCTCCGGGTGAGGTTGTCCTACTACCCGGAGCTGGTGGAGGAGAGGGAGGTAGTGGAGTATGCCTCCTCCCTCAAGGCAGGGGAGCTCCTTTTCTTCTATATGTGTCGGCTCCCCAAACCTTTCCGCCCCCTTGTTTCCTCCATCCTTGTTTCGAGGGTGGGGGAGATGGAGGTTCACGAGCTCTGGGAGATTAAGCGTAAACTTCCGGAGCTCAAGGAGGCGGCGGAGAGGGAGATAGAGAGGAGGGCGGAGGAGGTAAGGGAAAAAATTCTTGCTCTCCTCGCCAGACTCCCTCTTCGGGAGTTCCGGGTGAGGAGAGAAACGGAACCGGGTATGTGGGACGACCACTCCACATACCTGGTTATAAAAGTTCAAGGGGCCTCCTCGGAAGAGGAGGAGGCCCTGCTTAGGGAGGTTGTTTCCCTCCTCGCCTCCTTCCTCTACATCAAGGGGAAGGGGGACGAGTTCGAGGCGATTATCGAGTTCGGGCGCCTCCGAAAGGACGGGGTTGTGCTAGTTTCCCCCGTCCGAGAGGAGGAGGGGAGGGACTGGATAGAAATCTTGAGGAAAATCCTGAGGGGAGAGGATGTCTGAGCCAGAGAACCGCGCGGGGATCTGGCCCATCCCCGCGCGTTGACGGCAGCGACCCCTTTTTTCAACCCGGCGAACCCTTTTCCGACCGGGTGGGCGGATGCCCTTCCCGGGCGCACGGGGGCCCTTCTCCCCGCGCGTTTTCACTCGGGCCAGAAGGCTTTTTTTGGGAAAAAGGGAAAAATTAGAAGGATATGGCGGGTGCGGCGGCGGTCAGCGGGGCTTTCACCCTCATCATCCTCTTCTCCGTGGTGGGGGCGGCAGTCTGGGGGCTGAACCAGATCCATGCCACCTCCTTGGCGGAGGAGAGGACGGTCCTGCGCGCCAGCGAGAGCATGAGGGGGGAGGTGGTGGCGGCGGACGAGAACCACCTCCTGGTGAAGGTGGTGAACCGGGGGTTCGTCCCGGCCACCCTCACCGGCGTGATGTTCCGGTACGGCGACAACCTGTGGGAGGTTCCCCTGGACAACATCAGGGTCCTCCCCTCCGCGGGGGGGCCGAACGGGGAGACGGGGGTGACGGTGGATATCCCCCTCCCCAGGAGCTACGATTGGGTCGCCATCAGGGGGAGCTACGACAAGCTCTACCCCTGCGACTACGGTAGTGGGTTCATGATCACATTGCTCGTGGTGAGGACCGTGGACAGCGAGACGGGGGAGAACGTTTCGTCCCTCCTGAACCTCAACGTTCACTCCACCCCCCTCAGCCTGACCGCTCAGGGGCCGGAGTACAGGATCCGGCTCTCGGACGAGGACCACACCTTCCGGGTCTCCGCCCTGGCCCCGGGCTACGACAACCTCACCCTCACCGGGGAGGTGAGGATGGGGGAGACCAGGGTGGTGACCCTACCCTTGAACTACCACCCCTTCGACCTGGAGGTCCAGGGGCCGATCACGGTCGCCAAGGAGTACGCGGAGGTGAGGAGCAGCAGGATCGTGAGCGTGGGGGACTGGAAGGTTGTGAGGTGGGAGAACGCGGGGACCGTGGGGCCGGAGAACGCTAAGGCCCTCATGAACAACCCCGACTTCCGCCTCACGCCGGTGTACGTTGAGAACAGGAGCTACGACTGGGTGCTCAGGGAGACGCTGGGGAGGGACGCCGGGGAGTGGGTGCCCACGGGCGAGACCTACACCATCTACGGGGTGGGCTCCCTCAGCACGGACCTCCCGTCCCTCCCCGCAGGGTACCGGTGGACGAAGGTGAGCGGGAACCTGTACAGCGCGACCTACCGGAAGGAGTACAATAAGGTGGAGCAGCTGAGGGCGCAGGGGTACAGGGTGGACCCCATCCAGGGAACGGTCTACCACGCCGATGCCTACCACTGGGAGAAGACGGGCACCCAGCTGGCGTACGGGCCCTGGACCCGCACGGGGTCCAAGACCGTCGGATCCAACGTCTCCAGCCTCCCCTCCTGGTTCCGGGAGGGGGCCTGGGTGCAGAGCTCGGACACCTATGCTGTAAAGTGGTGGTCCCGGAGCTCCCCGGTCTACACCACCTACTACGTCTACAGCTACACGCTTTACAAGAGGAACTGGCACTGGCTCCCGCCGGGCTGGGGATCCTGGTACTACGCGGGGAGCGGGACCGAGACCTTCACCTCCTACAAGGGTAGCTCCTTCACCTCCGGCGGAGGCTGGAGCGACGACTGGAAGAAGGTCTACTCCTACTCCTCCTCCTATGCGCGGCAGACCGGCACCTCCTACACCTACGGCTACGACATCTATACCAGGTCGAGCTGGTGGGCGGATGTTTACGGGTGGGCCTACAAGGGGAGGCAGGACTTCACCTCCCCGCCTGTCTCGGGAAACGGCTGGGACTACCGCAACGTCACCTCCGAGCCCTCCGTGGTGGGATACAAAGCCTACGAGTACAGGGTGAAGGCGGAGAACGTGCTGGTGGGCTACCGGGTGGAGAAGGCGGCCCTCAAAGAGAGGGTGGTCACAATAGAGAACAGGGTGGACTACTGGCCGCTCCCGCTGGGGGAGGTGGAGACGGAGGTGAGGGTGGTCCCCAGGAACGGGTTCACGGGGGAGGTCAGGCTCTCCTCCTCCGCGGGGACCCTGGAGAGGGACAGGGTCCTCCTCGGCTCCAGCCCCTCCTCGGTGAAGGTAAGGCTCTCCCCCGGCATGACGGTGAAGATTCAGGCGACGGACAACCGCGGGAGGGGGCTTAAGACGGGCACCCTGGAGGTCCGGGTGGACGACCCCGCCCCGGCCCCGCGGGTGACCACCTGGACTATAAAAGAGAACTCCGAGGTCCCCTTCGACCCCGGGAGCCTGGTGCAGGCCTCTCCCGCGGTTAAGGCCGCCTACAGCAGCGGGACGAAGCCGGAGGTGGCTGGGTACGTCGAAACCAAGTACTTCCCCGCCTCTCTGGCAGGCTTCCCGGTGACGATGGTCGACGCCTCCGGGAGTATCAACGGGAAGCCGGTCTTCTCCTACGGCACCCTGGTGGAGGCCACCTTCAACCCTGCTTGGATCCTGGACTCGGAGGCCTACCGTTACCCCTGCATAGCTCCCGGGGGCTACTGCACGGTGACCCTCCGAGAAGTCTTGGATCGGGCGCTCTACTTGGAGGAGCCCGGCCTCAGGCCCGTACCGGAGCGCCACAGGTATGGGGATGCGATCAGCAAGATCAACGATGCGGTGGAGCGGGAGATTGGACGGGACCTGAGAAAACAGCTGAGTGATGTCGAGCAGGGTCAGGCATCTCTCCAGGATCTTCGAAGGTTCTTGACAATCAGTGAAGACAGCCTCCGGAGAGCGGTAAAGAACGCGGGAATCGGCGCGACGGATGTCAGGTCCCGGCTCCTCTCCTGGGATCCCTCCGGGATCGCGTCCGAACCCTGGAAGGGGAGCGTGAACTACGGGGGGATCCACAGGGGCCCCGGACGCCAGGCGATGGCGAGGGACCTCGCTCTGATCTTGGGCTGTCCCGAGTATGTGCTCTACTGAGCCCGTAAAGGAGGTGAGAAAGATGAGAAAGCCTTTGAAAATCCTTGCTGCGGCCGGAGTGGTCTTCTTGGTCTGCTCTTTGGTTCTCTTCCTCAGGCCACAGGTTAACAACCATAACCCACTACCATGGGAGACCCGACCAGGGGCCCCGAAAGGCTACCTGACTGTGATGTATGAGGTCGAGGTGAGCCCTTGGTTGGATGAGAACCTAACGCACGCCCACGTGATTGTTCCGTTGCCGGTGATAGACAACAACAAGGTCCCCAACTTGGCCAAGGTGGAGAATTTTGTCGTGGGAAGTTTCTCTTACTCCTGGGAGTACGTGGACAAGCCGTACCCAGGGGTAGAGATCTTCGTGGACAGAATGAGTTTCGATATCGGAGAACCCGATAAGCATGGAGAGTTGCTGATAGATTTCTTCTTCCACGTTCCGATAGAAAACATTCCGAGGATAACCGTCCCAGCCCAGCCAGAGCCTGGGACTACTGTGGTCTACGCGGAGTGGACAGGCGGACCGAGGGGCTGGTTTAAGGTTGGTCTGTGGTTGCACGGCCCGGTCGAGGATGCTACGCATTCCGCCGAAGAGATAAACGCAGAGAACGTCCCTTACAACAACTGGTACATAGCCGATCGTCTGGAGGGCCGCAGGCCGGGGTGGTACCTGATAGGCCTCGAGAACGTCCCGTTCGCCCCGTACCTCGGCCCGACCTTCCCCGAGAACCTGCTCCTAACCTGACCTAAGACCCAGAGTTCCGCCCCGCCCTTCCCGGGGGGCGGGGCGAGCGTACAGTGCCCTGTCGTTGGGACGGCGAACCCTTCCCTTCACCCCGCACCTACATCTTCCTTCTGGTGCGGGGCCTTCACACCTTCCCGGGACTGAGTGGAAAAAAGGAGGTGAGCACCACGTTTAAAAGCGTTCGGGAAAAATCCCATCGGAGAGGGATGATCAGGGTTGCCTTCAGCGCCGTCTACAAACCGGAGCCCGGGGGAGGCTACTCCGCCCTCTGCCCCGAGCTGGGTGTTGCCAGCCAGGGGGAAACCATCGAGGAGGCCGAGGCCAATCTGAAGGAGGCTGTAGAGCTCTACCTCGAGTCGGCGAAGGAGCTCGGCATCCTCGAGCAGGTTCTGAAGGAGGCCGGCGTGGACATCCGCAGGATCGGGGAGCACGTTCCCAGGGCTCTAGCCGGTTCCATCCTCGCCGAGGTGGAGGCATAGTCTATAAAAACCCGGCCGAGGCAGGGCGTCGATGAAGAAAACTCCGGAGGGGATTCTGCTGGTGGTTGTGCCGAGGAAGCCCGAGATAAAGCGAGGTACCCTTTTGAGCATCCTCAGGCAGGCCGGGCTCAGCAGGGAGGAGTTCCTGAAGTTACTTTAGGGGGGAGAGGGCAGAGTAGGGTAGGGTGGGAGGATGGAGGAGTTCGACTACATTATGTCGATCAGCGAGAGGCTTGAGGCGGGGAAGTGGGTGGTCGCGGTGGGCAGAAGGATAGTGGCCCAGGGCGACGATCCCAAGAAGGTGTCCGACCGGGCGAGAAAGCGCTATCCCGGTCGGGAGCTTTTCATAATGAAGGTCCCGGATAACGCGAACATGCTCCTGTGACGCGCTAGCCCCCTCCCAAAGCCGTGCTTGGATTGAGATTGAAAAAGGAGGTGAGAGGAGTGGAGGCTTCTCCGCAGGACCCCAGGGTCCTGCGGGTCACCGAGGAGGTCTACCTGATGGACGCGGGCTCCTGGTCGGCTCTCTACCGGGTCCCGGGAGGGGTCATCCTCTCCCGGCCCGGGAGCTTCCGGACCTGGGGCCGGACCACGTGGAGCCGGGTGGTCCGGGAGGCGGAGGGGAAGGTGCCCGGGCTGGCCCCCGCCCTGCGGGAGCTGGCCTCCAGGCTCTCCCGGGAGTCCGCCCCCCCCGTGACCAACCTGGACAGGTCCCAGCCCCCCGCCGGCTTCCACAGGCTCAGGGTGGAGTACTCCCGCAGGGAGGGCTTCATCCGGGTGAGGGGCTGGACCTTCCTGCACTCCGAGCGGCTCAGGGCCCTGGGCCTCCGCTACGAGCCGGGGGAGAGGTGCTGGGCGGGGAAGTTCAGCCCCCGGACGCTCGGGGCCCTGAGGAGGATGGTGGAGAAGGAGGTGAGAGGATGAGGGTCTGGGTTATATCCAGAAGGGGGGTTCCCTCCCCCTTCACGGCCGTCACCTTCCTCGAGGGGGGGAGGGCCAGGGGGATCCTGGTCTCCCCCTCGGGGGTGAGGGGCCTCCAGGAGGAGGAGGCCCTCAGGTACCTGGAACTCTCCAAGAGGGGGGAGAGGGCCTTCCCCGACTTCATCCCCGCCCTGGACCGGGCCGAGGGCCTGGAGGTGGAGGACAAGGCGGGGGAGGAGCTCAGGTCCCTCCTGGAGGAGCTGGAGGGCACGAGGGAGACCGAGGCCAGGATCCTGGCCCTGGTGGAGTCCATCCTCAGGGGCGGGAAGAGGGTGGAGTACCTGAAGGTGCACACCCCCTCCAGGAACCCCGCCTTCGAGAGGAGGCTCCAGGAGTCCCTCGGGCCCGCGGGGCCGGAGAGGTGGTTCTGGTCCCGGAAGTTCGAGTCCTACGTCTTCCACCCCGACCTGGAGGGGAAGGCGGAGGAGGTCCTGAGGCAGGTGTTCAAGGGGAAGCACCTGCTGAGGAGGGGGAAGATCTGGACGGTCCTGGACAGTCCCTTCCAGGACTCCCAGCCACTGTAACACCTGAACGGGAGGTGATAGGATGTGCAAATGGATGATTCGGGTGGGGTGTTTCTGGATCTGTTTTGAGTGCCGGAGGTTCGGCCGGGATGGGTTCCGGCCCAAGTCTCCCAGGGAGCTGGTCATCCTGCCCTTCCTCCGGAGGGAGACCTGGATCTGGGGGTGCTGAGGATGGAGGCGCAGACCGGGAAGCTCTCCGGAGTCCCCCTCTTCGAGCTGAAGAGGGTTTACGTGGACGGCGTGGAGCAGGAGCGCTTCCGCGCCGTGGTGGAGGAGGGGAAGAGCCAGGCGGTGGCGGTGGTATCGGACCGCTACTCGCTTGTGCAAATGAGGGACCTCTTCGAGCAGGTCCTCTCCCTCTTCCCGGGCGCGGAGTGCTCCGTGTACTACTACCGCGGGAAGGGGGAGATGCACCTCTTTCCCCCGGGGAAGGAGGTGGGGGTGGCGGTGGTTAATTCGGTGGATTGCTCCACCGCCATCCGGATCCACTTCCTCCAGAGGGTGAACGGGGACGCGGTGATCTATACTCCCGCCAGGGAGTTCTACAGGATCCACGTGGGGGCGGCCCTGCAGGCCACCCTCAACGCCGCGGAGGTGCTGGAGAAGGCCGAGGCGGCCTGGGAGGCCATCGCAGGGGAGCTCTCCCGCACCCCCGTGAGCCCCGGGCTGTGCGGGGACCTGCGGGAGGCCCTCCAGGAGGACTACCTCCGGGAGGTGGTGGACAGGTTCGACCCGGCGGGGGACTCCAGGCTCGTCCCCCCCAGCGTCTGGAGCCTGCTGGTGGAGCTGGTGAGGGCGGTGGCGAACAGGAGGTACAGGAGCGAGGTGAACAGGCTGAACAGGATGAGGCAGGTCAGCTGCCTTATCCTGGCGGTGGCCCTCGGGGGGACCTGACGTGAGGTACGCGATCAGCACGGTGATCGTGCCGGGGGACAGGAGAAGGATGAGCGAAATCTGCCGCCTCCTCGGCTCCACCATACGGGCGGAGTACGGGAGGTTGCAGAGGGGGAGAGAGATTGAACTCACCCTGAAAGTGGTGGTGAGGAGATCTCCCGGGAGCCGTGAAAGAAGGGGGTGAGATGAATGAATCCGAGAGAGGTGGTGAGGTGGTTGAGGCGGGTGAGGGACCGCCTCGCCACCGAGGGCTGGAGGGAGATTAAGGAGAGGGTGGAGAAGATCCACCTTCTCAACTCCAAGTTCTTCAGCGAGAGCGGGAGCCTCCCGCCCACCACCATCTTCCTCCTCGTTTTTTGTCCGAAGGAGGAGAGAACAGATTGGTGGGCCTTTTTGGTGAGGGATTTGCCGGAGGAGGAGGTGCTGAGGAAGGAGTTCCCCGCCTTCTGGGGCAGGGTGGCCGCCAAGGCCCTTGAGGAGCCCTGCTCCTGCGGGTGCGCGCGCCTCCCGCTGGGCTACGTGCTCTGCGCCCCGGCGGAGGAGCGCCGGACCAAGGAGGACCTCTGCGTGATGGTGAACACCGTCTTCGGGAAGAAGGCCCTGGCATCCGCCAGGGTCCTGCCGGACAGGAAGCTGGGAGAGCTGGAGTGGGTGGAGGGAGAGGAGATCGCCGGGAGGGTGATCCCCCTGCCCCAGCTGGAGGACCTGGAGAAGGCGTTCGAGAGGGAGGCGGAGGCGGATGAGCGGATGTACTGGTGAAATCCGCCTGCTGGTCCTCCACCCAGGCCCCGCGCTCGTCGTGCTGGCCCCCGAGCTGGTGAAGAAGATAAGGTCCCTCCTCTCTCCCCTCGGCCTCAGGCTGGAGGAGGGCGGGGGCACCTTCTTCGTCGCCGGGGAGAAGGAGTCGGAGGTGATGCGGGTTTCCTCCGCTCTCTCCACCGCTCTCTCCAGGGCGGTGGAGGGGAGGGCGGAGGCCGTGGTCTTGCTGGAGGACGCCGACCTCTCGGAGGTGGAGGAGACCCTGGCGGGGGTCCGGAGGGTAAGGGAGCAGGCGGCGAGGTGGAGGCAGGCGGGCCTCCCCACCCAGTTCCCCTCGGACCGGAGGAACTGGGACAGGATGTTGGAGATCCTCCTCTTCATCGAGGAGGTCCCCCTTCCCGAGGAGAGGTTCGTCCACCTCCTCCAGAGGGCGAGGGAGCTGCACGCGGAGGCCCTCGCCCACGAGCTCCAAGCGACCTGAGGTGGTGGGATGAGCCTGATGGAAGAGTACCAGAAGGAGAAGAGAGTTCTGGGGAGCAACAGGGGAGTCTGGAACCACGGCCGCAAGGCCGTGGTGTTCCCCTCCGGGGTGGTCATCTGGCTGGGGGGAAGGCCGGACGCCCCTCCGCTGGCCGTCAGGCTGAGGATGGAGGAGGGGTGCCGCCCCAGCCCCTTCAAGCTGGCGAAGTACGTGGTCACCGGGAAGGTTCCCAAGGGGGCGGAGCTGACTCCCCTGGAACCCGGGGAGGTGCTCACGGAGGAGCCCAGCCTGGGTCTGGACCTCCTCAAGGAGGTCCCGGACCCCTATAGGGCCAAGCTGGCGGCTTGGCTCCTCCCGAGGACCTGAGAGGATGTGGAGAAGGAAGCTGGGGACGCTGGTTATCCCACTCTGGAAGGGGGCCACGCCCTGGAAGAGGGAGGAGGTTCCGCTGTGGATAGCAAAGACGGAGAGGGGATTCTGCCTGTTCTACAAGGACCCCAATCCCAGAATTTTCTATCCTCTTGTTGCTTGGGAGAGGGAGGGGGAGCGGTGCACCATAGCAGAGGGGCTGGAGATAGACCGGTTTCTCTGGGAGCTGAGAACCCTCCCCTTGAAAGGGAAGATTGAGGAGGCTGAGGCGAAACTGCTCAGCTTCCTCTTGAAATGGACTTGAAGGAGGTGAGAGCGTGGAGGTTGAGGAGATTATGGGGTTGGACCCCAGCTTTTGTTACAGTTTCAAAGTTCGGGGGCGCAGGAGATCCATCCTCGGCGTCCCCGGAGGCATCACCCACATGGACGGCTTCCTCTACTCCGGTCCGGCCCTCCGGATAGAGGTCTGGTACCGGAGGTACGGGAGCTGGAACCGGGCGTGGCACAACCTGCTGGTGCCCCTCCCCTTCATAGAGGCGGCCGAGCCCGTGGAGGGGGGATTCGGGCGCGGGAAATCAGTCCCGGGAGACGGGGTAATGGTGGTTGAAACCGAGGGTTTCAGCAGACTGCCGGAGGAAGTCAGGGAGTACTGCAGGGAAAAGGCCCTCTCCCACTCCCCCCAGGTAAACTTCATAGTCTTCCGGCCTGGGGAGTCGGGGGGGCCCTACCACGAGGATGAGGGGAGGACCCTGGTGATCCCCTCCCCCAACCTGAGCAAGAAGGTCTACGCCGTCTTGGACGACTACGGGGGGGCTGAGGAGGCAGCGTTCGGTCACCGGTGGGTGCTGACCCTGATGCTGGCTGAGGAGTGGTAGCATGGACCGACTTAAACGGATTGTCAGGGAGATGGTTGATGAGGACGGCGTCGGAGGGGAGTTCGTAGGAAAGCAGTGGGTCTGGTCGGCGGTCGATGAGCTGAGGAGACGCGGTTTCAGGGCTTCCCCGGACGATGTCATCGAGGTCCTGGGGGAGCTCGGCGTGGATGTTGCCTGGGAGTGGGAGTAGCGCGTATGGAGCCTCTCGAGGCGGAGCTGAGCGACTCTATACCAGTTTACTGCAACGGGTGCTTCTTCTTCGACTACTGGGTAGGAAACCTGTTCTCCAGGTGGGGCAACGGGGACGGGAACGACACGAGGCTGGAGGCCATCGGAGGTGCGGTGATTTCGGAGATCGAGCGGGCGGGCTTCATCGTGGAGACCGTGGACTGGAGTGCGCACAACCCCCTCATCATCAGCGAGATCAGGAGGGGGGAGCTGAGGTGGGAGAACAGGTGGGCGAGGGATATCGTCGACGATTGCTCGGAGCTCTGGGAGTCCCTGCCGGAGGGGGTGAAGGAGGTCCTCTGCCGGCTCGCAAGGGAAGGGATAAACGCTGGTAACACCATATACGTCTGCCTCATTCACGACTACTGGGGTTTCGAGGATGTCTTAGATTGCGAGAACTGGGAGGAGCTGGACGACATCGACCACAGACGCTACGTGCGGGAGGCAGCCCCCTGGCAGATTAAGCTCGACTCCGATCTGATCCCGAAGGCCCCTTTCCTGTCAGCGGCCCGTAACGGGAGCATAGAACTCCTGGAGCCACTGACGGAGGAGGAGGTCGTGGAACTTGTGGCCTACAAGCTCAAGCACACCTGATTGCGACCCTGCTCAAGACCTCGTGAGAAAATGATCCACGCGGTGCTCGTCTCGCCCTACTGCTGGTGGTCGGAGGGGGAAAACCTGCTGTTGCTCCCCTATCCTCCGGCCCTCAAGGATAGGGGTGTCGGGCTGGTTATCCGCCTCACCGACCCACCCAGGGTCCAGCGGGTGATCAGCCCGCACGCCGACGAGATGGATAGGTATATTAGGGGAGGGAGGTGGAGCAAGGAAGCGAGGTTCGAGGACATCTCCTTCGAGAGCGCGGACTTCCGCGTCCTCATGGAGTTCCACAGGGACCTCAAGATAGCTCAGCGTGAGCTCGACCACCCCTCCCTTGAGCTGATCCTCGCCGAACTCACGGCGAGGGCTCTAGAAAAGTCATAAGGAGGTGAGAGCGTGGGGAAGAAGAAACCCGAGACCAGGGCCGTGACCGAGGTCTTCACCGGCACGGCCACCCAGGTTAGGGACTACTTGGTGGAGAGGTACCTGGCCGACTCCGAGAGGGTCAAGGACGGGAAGGAGGTCAGGACCTCCCACATCCTGATCGGGCCCCCGGGGATCGGGAAGACCCGGGCAGTCATGGAGGCCGGGATGGAGGTTGCAAAGAGGACGGAGAGGGAGTTCCTAGTCTACGACGACGGAGAGTTCTTCGACCTCTGGACCGGGAACCTCACAGAGCTAGGCCAGAAGGTGCTGGCGGAGCCGGACAAGTTCTTCGTGAACGTAGTGTTCCCCCTGAACCTCGCCGAGCCCACGGACCTCACGGGGGTTCCGCAGGTGGTCGGGGACCTGGGCATCACCAGGTTCTACCCCCACTTCTGGGTGAAGATATGTTCGGTGACGCCGGGCTTCCTCGTGCTGGACGACTTCCTGGACACCCAGCGCGAGGACGTCCTGTCGGCGGGGTACCGGGTGGTTCTGGACAAGGTGCTGGGGTTCCTCCCCATGCACCGGGACAGGGTCGTGGTGGCCACCTCCAACACCCCGGAGCACTCCCCCCTGTCCCGCCTCATGCCGGTGCCCCTGGCCACGAGGTGGGAGGTCCACAGCATCTCCGCTCCGTCCACAGACGAGTGGGCGGAGTGGATGGAGAGGACCTTCGGAGACCGGTGGGACAAGAGGGTTTACGCCTTCTTGAAGGCCTTCGAGACAGACCAGGCCATCCTGAGGATTCCCCCCGAACCGGAGACCTCCCACCCGTACCCCTGCCCGAGGAGCTGGACGGAGCTGGCCAGGGCCCTCCACTTCGGTCCCGCCGATGTGGACGGCCTGATCGGGCCGGAGTGGGGGCAGAAGTTCAGGGCGTTCCTGGCCACCAAGGTAGACATCGAGACCCTGATAAAGGGGCCGGAGGCGTGGAAGGAGCTGCAGTACGACAGCAAGTGTATGGCGGTCTGTCTGCTGTCATCGTGGATGAAGAAGGGAGACGTCAGGGAGGCGCTGCCCCTGGTGAAGGCGATGGCGGAGGACAGCAAGGAGTTCGTGGCGTTCCTGGCCAGGCTGTGTCCCATCGATGCGCTGACGAAGCTGATGCTGGCGAGCACCGACGTCAGGGGAGTCGCCGACGAGATCCTGGAGGCCAGGAAGAAGCTGAGCGGGCTGTGAGGGAGAAGCGTGGAGGAACAGGCGGCTAGGATCCGCGAGGACCTGAAGGACATAAGGGCGGCGCTGGGGGGCAAGAAGGCCCCTTTCCTGTCCTCCCTGCTGGCCCGGCCGAGGGTCGTGGTGACCAGGGGCGTGGAGACGGCGGCGACCGACATCGACGGTACGATTTACATAAACCCAGAGTTCTGGGAGAAGCTGGACTTCGCGGGGAAGGCCTACACGGCCTCCCACGAGATCTTCCACGCCGTCCTGGCCCACCCCTGGAGGGCCAAGGCGAAGCTCGGGGAGGACCTTCGCCTCCTCACCTTGTTCAACATCGCCGCCGACGCACTGGTGTACCACTTCCTCCAAGACTTCCTGAGGTGCCCGCCGGTGGAGAGCCGGGTCATAAGCCCGGACCTCGTGTCCAAATGGACCGGGGTGCCGGTGGACCAGCTGGTCAAGATGTCGGTGGAGGAGGTTTTCGACCTCCTCAAGAAGGCTAAGAAGGAGAACGAACAGGAGGGCATCGACATCATCCCCGGAGGGGGACCAAACGGTGCGCTGGCACAGGACGGTGACCCCTCCCTGAGCCGGGCGAGGTCGCCCGACGAGCGGAGGAGGCTGTGGGCGGACTTCACGGCGCAGGCCTACACCGTCCAGAGGGCGGTGGGAGGCGTTCCGGAAGGGGTCCAGAGGCTCGTCAACGGCCTGCTGAAGCCCAAGCTCGACCCCAGGACCCTTCTGAAGCAGGCAGTGAGGGAGGGCCTCGGGAAGACGGTGGCACAAGACTGGCGGAAGAGGTCGCGAAGGTATCCCGGCCTCCCGGGGATTAAGAGGTTCACCGTTCCAAAAATATGGGCCTTGATTGACGCGAGCGGAAGTATCTCTGGAGACGATTTAAAGCTGGAGCTCGGGACCATCTACAAGTTCGCGGGGGTGGCGGAGGTCGAGGCGGTCAGCTTCGACACGGAGGCCTACAGGTTCGTGAGGGGGAAGAGGCCCAGCGAGGTGATCTCTAGGATTGCGAAGGAGATCAGGGGGGGCGGAGGCACCTGTATCAGGAAGGCCCTGGAAGAGACGCTGAAGAGGATGAGGAACAAGGACGTGGTCGGTATCCTGTCGGACGGGGAGATTTTCGACCTCGGGCAGGACGAGGTGAAGCAGCTCTTGGCGCAGATCGCGCACCGTGCCAGCGTCTGCTTCTTCGCGCTGGTGACCGACAGGGTGCTACAGATCCCGGGATGGAGGGTCATCTACCTCCACCCCCACAACTCCTCCTGAACGCGGGGGAGAAGGTGGAGTACAAGATCATCTCCGGGAGGTACCGGAGTTACCCCACACATTACTACGCCTGTCTCGTCGACGGGAAAATCCTCCTAAGTACGAGGAAGCGGGATTTGCCTAAGGTGGATGCATTCTTCAGCGTCGGGCGCTTCTCCCGCAGGCTGTTGGTGTTCTGCCCCAAGCACGGCAGGCTGGAGTTTCAGTACATCGGCCCCTCTTCCTTCTACTACGACGCGGCGAGGGCGGCGAGGGACTGCGAGGAGTACAACCTGCTGGTGGGGCTGTTCCAGGCGTGGCCTACGGCGGGGCGGGCAGCGTTACAGGGGGAGAAGCTGGGCAGGCTCCCGCGGAGCTGGGGAAGCCTGAGGGCCCTCAGCAGACTCCCCAGGGAGGCTCTGGCGACGGTGCTGACGGAGCGGGCGCAGGCGGAACTCACCGCGCGCCTGCTCAGGGGGACCTGAGGTGCCGGACAAGGAGCGGGAGCGGGCCCGGCTCCTGGCCGAGGCCCTCTCGGAGACCGACAGGCCCTGCCCGCCCAAGACCTGGTGGGAGGAGCACTGCCGGAGAATCCGCGAGCGGCACCCGGAGTACACCAAGGAGCAGGTGAACAGGGCGGTGGGGGCGATATGGTGGAAGAAGTACCGGGCCGAGAAGAGGAGGGCCGCGGTGGTGGCCGAGGCCCTGGCCGAGACCTGAAGGAGGTGATCTTGTGGAGAGGGTGATGCTCTGCCAGAGGGGCACCTGGGGGGCCTTCCCCCAAGGCCCGAACTGGATCTTCGAGCCCAAGCTGGACGGCATCCGCCTCCTCTCCGCTAAGGTCGGGGGGGAGGTGAAGCTGGTGGGGAGGTCCGGGGAGGACTACACGGACAAGTTCCCGGAAGTGGTGGCCGACCTCCTGTCATACCCGGGCGACTTCATCCTCGACGGGGAGCTGTGCTCCCCCGATGGGGACTTCAGGACCATCGCCGGGAGGGTGCACCTCCGGGACAGGTTCCGGATAGAGCTTGCCTCCAAGGCCTCCCCAGCCGTCTACTTCTCCTTCGACGTGCTGAAGGTGGGGGAGGAGCTGGTGGGCTCCCTCCCCCTGCGGAGGCGCAAGGAGATCCTGGAGGAAATAGGGGAGAGGGGCAGGGTGAGGCTGGTGAGGCCCCTCCCCCTCGATGAGCTCCTCCGGCTGGTGGAGGAGCAGAGGATAGAGGGGGTGGTGGCCAAGAACCTGGACTCGCCCTACAGGTTCGAGAGGTCGCCTCACTGGCTCAAGTTCAGGCCAGCGGAGGGCTTCGACCTCCCCATAGTCGGCTACGAGACCTCGGATAAGCCGGAGAGGCCCTTCAGGTCCCTCATCCTCCTCTGGAGGGGGAGGGAGCTGCAGGCCTCCAGCGGGCTCGGGGAGGAGGAGCTCCGCCAGGCCTTCGAGAGATTCAAGAACGCCAAGGTGGTCAGGGTGACTAGGGAGGGGGGAAGGGAGAAGAGGTACTTCGCCTCCCCCCCGGGGCAGGCGGAGGTGGTCTTCACCAGCACCCCCAACCTCCCCGTGCGGTTCCCCAGGGTAATCCGCCTCAAGTGGGACCGCTGACCGGAGGCGGGCAGGATGGGCAGGAGAAGGAGAAAGGAGAAAGAGGACTGCAGGTGGTACGACCCGCTGAGGGGCATCTGCCTGATCGACGAGCTCCCCTGCGTGCTGGACGACGGGGTGACGGAGGACTGCGAGGAGTACGGGGAGGAGGAGTAGATGCCCCAGGGAAACGGTTTCGTGGTCTACCTGAAGCTGGTCTGCCCCGGCGACGCGGAGAACGTGAGGGGAGGGTGGTGCAGCGGAGCGATGAGGGCGTTCGCGAAGGGGATGGAGGACCGGAAGGCCCCCTTCTGGTTCTGCATCCACTTTTGCTACAAGCGCCGGTTTGAGGTGGTCTCCCAGGGGGAGATCGCCGTGCACCAGCAGACGGGGCAGGTCGGCCTCACGGGTTACCTGAAGAGGGTGGAAGAACGGGACGCCCCTGGGTCCCCTTCAGGGCCGGACCCATCCGGCTCTTCGGGACCAATAAGACCTCCCCAGCGGACCACTCCGGAAAGCCCTACGGGAGAAGGCAGGCCCGCGGGGGAAACTGCCTCGACCCCGTGAGGGGCTGCCCCTTCGGGGACACCAACGAGGGGCACGGGTGTCCCTGGGGGTGCTACGCCAAGGAGGCGGTGGTCAGGTACCACATCCTCTTCTCCATCCCCACCCCCATGGTCCTGAGGGAGGACCTCCTCAGGAAGGACCTCAGGAAGCTGAGGGAGGACTGGGTGAGGATAGGGGTGATGGGGGAGCCCTCCTATGACTGGCAACTCACCCTCAGGACCGCGAGGGTGTGCTGGGAGGAGGGGAAGAGAGTGGTGGTGGTCACCCGGGTCTTCCAGCCCCCGCAGGCTCACATCCTGGAGGGGCTGGCGGAGCTGGGGGCCACCCTGAACGTCAGCCTGTGCGCTCTGGACCCTCCGGAGTTCCTGGAGCCCCGGAGGGCCCTGCTGGAGGAGTACCTGGCGATGGGGGGGAGGGCGGTGATGAGGCTGGTGACCTTCACCTTCCGGGACCCGTCCCTCCAGGGAAGGCAGGAGGAGCTGTCCCTCTGGGGGGGTCCGGTCCTGGAGCAGCCAGCCAAGCTCCTGAGGACCAACCCCACCTTCCGGCTGATCCGCGGGGAGCTCTACCGCCCGGCCCCCAGCTACGTGGGGAAGCCCAGGTGGCTCACCGCGGGCCCCCAGCTGGAAGGCTTCCCCACCTGCTGGGGGTTCTGCCCGAGCTGCCCCCACAAATGCCTTTCCGTGGGGCCGGAGGCGGCCCTGGCCGTCCCCGAGCCCCACACCGCCTAAAGGGAGAAGGAGGTGAGAGGTATGCCGTTCAAATTCAGCATAAGCTTCGGCCTTGTAAACATCCCCGTCAAAATCCACCACGCGGTCAGGGAGGAGAGCGTGAGCTTCAACATGCTCTCCCCCAAGGGGAACCGCGTGAGGCAGAGGCTGGTGGACGAGATGACGGGGGAGGAGGTGGAGAGATCCCAAATCAAGAAAGGGTACGAGATCTCACCGGGGAGGTACGTAGTCATAGAGCCCGAGGAGCTGAAGGCCCTCAAGCTCAAGACCACCAAGACCATCGAGCTGGTGGGCTTCGTTCCCGCCAGCCTCCTGGGCTCCCAGGAGTTCTCCCTCCTCCTGAAGGAGAGCTTCTACGTGGAGCCGGAGAAGGCGGGGATGAAGGGGTTCGCCATCCTCCACCACGCCCTCAGCAAGCTGGGGGTGATAGCGGTGGGGAAGGCGGTCCTCTCCGGGGCCGGGAAGGAGAGCATCGTGGTCCTCTCGGCCTGGAGGAACCTCCTCATCCTCTCCGTCCTGTACTACCCCCACGAGGTGCAGAGGCCCCCTCAGGTGGAGCTGGTGAGCGCCTCGGACAAGGAGAAGGCGCTGGGGGAGCAGCTCCTCCAGACGTTGGGGCAGGCGGACCTGAGGGAGGTCAAGAACAAGTACATGGAGGCGGTGAAACAGCTGATCCAGGCGAAGCTGGAGGGCAAGCCCATCGAGGTCTCCCAGGAGGTCCAGGAGACCAAGGAAGAAGACCTCGCCGCCGCCCTGGAGAAGTCCCTGGGCCTGGCCAAGAAGAAGCTAGGGGTGGCGGTGTCCGCGCAGGGTTCCGAGGAAGTGGTGGAGGTGTGAGAGTGGAGGTGATATACATCCTGCGGTGCCCCACCTGCGGCACCTCCTTCGAGGTGACCGAGGAGGTGGTCGGAAAGCCTCCCTTCATAACGGAGTGTCCGGAGTGCGGGGAGGAGGTGGGGTCCGAGTGGATCGTCGCGGAGGAGGAGGGAGGGTAACCCCCCTCCCTCCCACGGGGGAGAGGATGAAGTTCAGGATAAGGCAGAACCCGGCGGCTCAGAGGGCCTTCCTGGACCGGGCCCGGAGCTACCTCCAGAGGCCCAGGGAGGGGGTCCACGTCTCGGACCTGGTCCTCCCCAAGAAGGCCTTCTGCCACCGGAAGTACGGGGACATCGGGATAAGCGACGACGAGGTGGGCTACTTCCTGGGGGGGCGGGGCCACCACGACGTCCTGGAGTTCCTAGCGACCCTGCCCGAGTACCGCGAGGTGAAGGTGGAGCTGGAGGGGATCCGGGGAACCATAGATGTATACAGGGACGTTCCCGTCGAAATCAAGACCACCCGCTCCCCCGAGATCAAGCCCCCCTACAAGCTGGCGGGTGACCACCCGGAGTACCTCAGGCAGCTGGGGTACTACTGCGCCATGGTGGGCAAGCCCCAGGGTCAGCTCTGGCTGTTCTACCTCGGGGCCAAGGAGTGGGACGAGGTCCTCGGGAGGCCGAGGACGGTCCCGAGGATCCTCATCTACGACGTGGAATACGAGGACCTCGAGGGAATCCGGGAGGAGATGATAGAGCGGAAGAACCTCCTCCTCCGCGCCCTCGAGACCGGGGATCCCTCGGGGCTCCCCCCCTGTCCCTCGTGGATGTGCAGGAGGTGCAAGTACCGCAGCTTCTGCTCCCCGCCCCTGGAGGTGGTGTGAGTGGGAGTGACGGTGCACTTCAGGTTCGCCGCCTGGAGCAAGGGGGCCGTGGAGGAGGCCCTCGACAAGGCAGAGGCCATGGCCAGGCAGTTCGCGAGGGGAGCGGAGAGGGTGGGGGAGCTCTCCCTCCTCGTAGACCCCGCGGAGGGCTGCGAGACCCTCTCCCTCTCCTTCAGGAGGTGGGAGGAGGTGAGGAGGGAGGCCGAGAAGGGGGTGTGGCGCTACGAGCACCGCACCCTGAACGGGGCCTTCAACCTGGACGGGAGGGAGAGAAGCGAGGGGACCCCCTACGGGGGGCTCTGGGTCTGCTCGGGGTCCTGCAAAACTGGTGGGGTCTGGTCCCACATCCTGGTCTCCGAACTGCTGCGCCTCCTGGCCTCCAGGTGCTCCATGGTGGAGGTCAGGGACGAGGGAGGGTACTACGAGACCAGGGACCTACGGAGGGTTGCGGAGGCTCTGGAGGGGGACGCCCGCTACATCGGGGAGCTGCTGAGGAGGGCGGGATGGAGGGTGGAGGGCGGCCGCTGGGTGCGGCCGGAGTGATACCGTGATCTTCGAGCCCTTCTGCGGAGCCGGGGGGATGGGGACGGGGTTCTCCAGGTTCTTCCCCATCTCCCTGGCGGTGGACGTGAAGAGGGCGGCGGTGAGGACCTACTCCGCCAACCACCCGGGGGTGAGGGTCCTACAGGCCGACGTCAGGGACCTCTCGGGGTGCCTCCGCGACTTCGAGGGGATCATCGGCGTGATCGGGGGACCCCCCTGCCAGCCCTGGAGCAGGCTGAACCTCCGCAGGAAGGCCCGGGATCCCCGGGAGGAGCTGATGGGGGAGTTCATGAGGCTGGTGGGGGAGATCAGGCCGAGGTTCTGGGTGCTGGAGAACGTCCCCACCGTCCCGGGGGACCGGAGGGAGTCCGTCCTCCTCCAGGGCCGCAGGCTGGGCTACCGCGTCCACTCGGTCCGCCTGGACGCCGCCGACTACGGGGCGGCCCAGCACCGGAGGAGGTGGATAGCGGTGGGGACCACGAGGAGGGCGTGGGCGCCCCCGAGAACCCGGGCTCCCAGGACCGTGAGGGAGGCCTTCGCCACCCTGAGGAGGAACTGGGGGATGATGCGCTCCTCCCCCGAGATCCTGAGCAGGCTCTCCCGAACCATCCCGCACAGGTGGATCTCGCTCACGGGGGGGTTCAAGAACGCCATCAGGCTGGTGTGGGATGAGCCCTCCCCGACGGTGGTGAACCTGAAGAAGGTGTACATGGTTCACCCCTCGGAGGACAGGAACATCAGCCTGGCGGAGGCGGCCGCCCTCCAGGGCTTCCCCCCGGAGTACCTCTGGTGCGGGACGGAGAGCGAGGTAGCTCAGCTAATTGCCGACGCCATGCCCGTGGAGCTGGCGGAGGCCATAGCGGAAACCCTCGTGGAGGAGGTGAGAGGGTGACGGACCTGAAGTTTGAAGGGGGAGGCGTGCGGTTCGGCACGCGGTTCGGAGAGGTTTCCTTGTCGGAGTGGTGGGCAGGGTTCTCCTACCTCAGAATCCCAGGCCTGAAGATAGACCTGTACGGCCGCAGCGAAGATCTCGTGGAGCTCGCACGGCGCCTCGACGAAATCGACAAGAGAGTGATAGAAGCACTGAAAAGCATCAGCGACCTAGACACCGAGGTTCAAGCGGAGCTACTGAAGAGGCTCCCCCTGACCGACCCCGAAGAGTTCGTGCGCGGGGTTGAAGCCGTCATAACGCGGGAGAAGAAGTACTACGCGTTCCTGAAGAGGGGCTTCGAGTACTTCCCCGCCCCGAACCAGCTACTGCTAAGCGATGGCACCCTCATAACCTTCAACGACGGAGGGGGCGCGGAGGTCACATGGGTGGGCACCAGAAACAGCAGAAAGTTCATTTCGGAGGGCAGGGTCAAGGGCAAAAGAGATGCGACGACCATTGAACCCTCCGAGGCCGAAACGCTACGGGAGGCCGCCCGGTCCAGCCTGCTCACCCGGCAGCAGAAGAAACTACTCGTGACCCTGTCACTCATCAGCAGATTCTCCCGGGCGAAGCAGGTGCGGCTGCTCCGACTGCTTGCGCACGGGCCGCTCCCCTCGAACATCATCGAAAAGCTCGTAAAGGATATCAATAGCAGAGAGCGGGCGGCGCAGACCAGGAAAAGGTACGAGGAGGCTTATTTCAAGTTCCTAGAGCGGGACTGCGATATCCACGACCTCCATTTTCACATGAACGAGAGGAGCAGGGAGCTTCTGATACACTACGGTAGGAACTACTGGGTGGTGAGGTTCCTGCCCCCGACCCCGGAGCCCGCGGACGACGTTGTGCGCCTGCAGGTCATCGATACGAAGCTCAGCCCCACCCTGGTCTTCGGGAGGTGGCTGGTGAGGGGGGAGTGGCCGACGAGCAAGCACTTCAGAATGAGGGAGAGGCGCTTCGGCGACCTGAAGGAGGAAGAATTGCAGATGCTCATCCACGTGGCAAAGCGGATACCGGAACCGTTCCGAACCCGCCTGCAGGCCAAGCTCGTTGCTGTGACCTGAAGGGAGCGAAACAATGACACAAACCAGCGAACCCCTCTCCCGCTCGGAGAGGCTGATCCTCTTCCTGCTGAGGGGAGGCTACCCTGAGGACTTCGCGGCCCGGGTCCTGCACCTCCCCCCAGAGGTGGTGAGGCAGACCAGGGACCGCCTCGCTTCCCTCGGGTTGCTGGGAGAGAGAGCCCCGTGAGAAGCCTGGTGAAGGGGGTGAGAAGGTGGACCTGTCCAAAACCAACATCGTGAGCTACCCCGACCGCGGGGCCTGGGGGAACCCCAAGTACCGCGGAAACACCTCGGGGTGGCTCATCCGTGACCTCATAGAGTTCTTCAGGCCCAGGTCCGTGCTGGATCCGATGGAGGGATCCGGCACGACCCGGGACGTCTGCAGGGAGCTGGGGGTGGAGTACGACGGCTTCGACCTGAAGGGCGGCTTCGATGCCCTCACCTCCCAGCTACCCCCCAAGAGGTGGGACATGATCTTCCTGCACCCCCCCTACTGGGACATAATAAGATACAGCGACGACCCCAGGGACCTGAGCAACTGCGGGTCCTTCGGGGAGTTCATGCTGAAGTTGTTCACCCTCATAGACCGCCTGCGCGAGTACCTGACGGAGGGCGGGGTGCTGGTGCTCCAGATAGGGGACGTCCGGAAGAACGGGGAGTACTTCCCGCTGGGGGCTTACGTGGCGGTGTTCCACAGGAAGGAGCTGAAGGCGAAGATCATCAAGGTGCAGCACAACGTCACCAGCAACTCGAGGATCTACGGGGGGAGGTTCATCCCCATCATGCACGAAGAAATCTATGTGCTGAAGGGGGGCAAGAAGATCACCTGGAAGGAGCTGGTGATCAGGACCCTCAAGGAGCTGGGGGGAGAGGCCAGCCTGGCGGAGCTCTACGCCGCCCTCTCCAACCACCCCAAGAGGCTTGAGAACCCCACCTTCCAGGCCACCATCCGCAGGACCCTCCAGGAGTCCGAGGCCGAAAGGGTCAGGCCCGGGCTCTGGGCTTGGATAGAAGGGAGGAGGTGAGGGTATGCGGTGGGGGAACTACATCCGAGAGCTCAAACTCATAAGAAAGCGTAGGAGGGTGTTCCGCTGGCGCCTGAAGCACGACAGGAACTTCAGGTTGCTGGCGGAGATCCTCGGGGTGCCCAACCCCGAGCAGGACCTTCCCATCTGCCTCAACTGCGGAGTCCGGTGCGGGGGGGAAAGGGTGGAGGTGAGCTATGACCTCGACCACAACTCGGGTCCGACGGTCTGGCAGTTCTGCTCCCCCCACTGCTTCGCCGAGGCGGTGGGAAGGGAAAAACCCTCGGGGAGAGACACTTCGGGTCACCTCTCCCCGGAAAACAAAAATAAAAAGACGTCAAAGGAGGTGGGAGAATGATTAAAAAGATTAAGAAGAGGGACGGCACCGTCCAGGACTTCACCCCGGAAAGGATAGGGGATGCCATAAGGAGGGCCGCCGAGGCCCAGGGGCTGCTGGACTTCGAGGGGGAGGCGAGGAGGCTACAGGGGCTGGTGGTACGCAGGCTGGAGGAGAAGGGGTATGGGGAGGAGAGGCCTCCCAGCGTGGAGGAGATCCAGGACGAGGTGGAGGCGGTCTTGAGGGACGAGGGCTACGGGTCCCTCTCCGAGAGGTACCACGAGTACAGGAAGAGGCACGACGAGCTCAGGAGGAGCAGGAGCACCATCTTCGATGTGGCGAGGATGGTGGAGGAGTTCGTGGGCGGTAGGGACTGGAGGACCAAGGAGAACGCCAACCTCAGGCCCAGCATCTCCTCCATGATGTTCAACTCGGCGGGGGCCATCAACGCCAGGTACCTGCTGGACAAGGTTTACCCCCCCGAGGTCTCCGATGCCCACGTGGACGGGGACCTGCACCTCCACGACCTCTACCAGGGGGTCTGCGGCTACTGCGCGGGGCACTCCATGGAGGACATCCTGACGAGGGGGCTGGTGAGCGTGGGGAACAACCCCCACTCCAGGCCCCCCAGGCACCTCGACGTGGCCCTGATGCAGGTGGTGAACTACATCGGGGTGATGACGCAGGAGTGGGCCGGGGCCCAGGCCTTCTCCTGGGTGGACGCCTACCTGGCCCCCTTCATAAGGGAGGACGGGCTCACCTACAAACAGCTCAAGCAGCTCCTGCAGATGTTCGTGTACAACCTCAACGTGACCTCTCGCTGGGGGGGGCAGAGCCCCTTCAGCAACGTCACGCTGGCCTGCGGGGTCCCCGAGCCCCTCAGGGACAGGCCAGTGGTGGTGGGGGGCGAGCCCCAGGGAAGGACCTACGAGGAGTACGGGGAGGAGATAGAAACCTTCAACAAGGCCTTCCTGGAGGTCCTGCTGGAGGGCGACGCTGTTAACCGGCCCTTCACCTTCCCCATCCCCACCTTCGCCATCACCAGGGACTTCCAGTGGGAGGAGGGGCTGAGCGACCTCCTCTTCAGGGTGACGGCCAAGTACGGGCTCCCCTACTTCCAGAACTTCGTGAACAGCGACCTGAGCCCCCACCAGGTGTACTCCATGTGCTGCAGGCTCTCGCTCGACCTCAGGGAGCTCCAGAGGAACGTGACGGGGGGGCTCTTCGGGAGCTCCCCGAAGACGGGGAGCGTGGGGGTGGTCACCCTCAACCTCTCCAGGGCGG
>Ga0272449_1001075_pt1 | contig 29424 bp, 25 predicted proteins | sample YNPCB0241_FD_198679 | JGI IMG/M metagenome (GOLD analysis project Ga0272449, IMG submission 198679) | Hot spring sediment microbial communities from Yellowstone National Park, WY, United States - YNP-CB-024-1 | ecosystem: Environmental > Aquatic > Thermal springs > Hot (42-90C) > Sediment... | reverse complement strand
GTCTGCTCTCGACAGTAGACGCCGTGGCGCGGTGGAACCGGCGTTATGTAGACCCCGCCGTCTACTCCATAAAGACAGACTTCGGCAGGCTTGCGAAGAGATACGAGACTGTCAGAAATGCAAAGCTGGAAGAGCTTAAGAGAAAATACCCCTTCGCGGGCAGAGATGAGGAGGAGAGGAGGCAGAACGTTGCGGACACCAGGGAGTTCAGAAAGTTTGTGAGGAGGCTTAGGGAGAGGAGGCGTAAGGAAGGCCGGGTGAGGCAGATCGCCCGCGAAATGACGAGAAGCCCCGCCGTAGTTATAACCGAGGAGCTGGGCAAAAACCCGCAGGAAGAGATGATCGGCGTTGAGAAGAAAGCGGAAAAGAGCGTAAAGAAGAAGGTGAAGAAGAGGGAGCTGAGACACCGCGTCAAGCAGACGCCGTTTAGAAAGCTGATAAGGGCCGTGGAGGACAAGGCAAGGGAGGCTGGCTCCGTAGTAGTATATATGTCGTCTTATCGCAACAGCAAGGTGTGTCCAATCCACTTCACGCTCTTGAGGGACAACGGCGGTTGGCATGCTTTATACTGCCCCCACGGCCACGTCGTGGATAGAGACGCGGCGGCGGTGTTAAACATGCTGTGGAAAATCACGCCAGAGGGCGTCGTGAAAGCAGTTTGGTGGGACGTGAAAGAGGCGAAGAAGAGGTTGAAGAAAGGAATTATGCCAAAGGACGTAGCGAAGAAGAGAAATCCGCTTGTCCCGTGGCCAGTCGCGTACGCCGTCTGGGCCTCGCTCATGGCGCTAAATGCCAGCGGCAAATGGCCCGCGGTGCTGGCCCGGGCCGCCCCCATGACCCCCGCCCAAGGCGCCGATGAAGACGGGGCGAGGGCGCCTCCCCGCCCAAGGGTAACCCCCGCCCTTTAAGGCGGGGAGGAGGTCAGAGTTATAAACCTGGGGGAGCCTACACATGTGTATTACCTTGCAGATCAGCGCCTGAAGACCGCCGCGGAGAAGTACACCGTAGGGCTGACTTTGAAGTGCAGAACTGTGTACCAGCTCTATAAACTGTATAAACAAGGCCTAGTAACCCAAATAGTCGGCGAAAAGGCCACAGAAATCCTAGAAAAAGAATGCCCCAAAGACTTGGTAGAGCTGATTGCCCCTACTGTTGACTAGATCCATCCTCTTAGTTTCATGGCTTTGTATATTCTTTCTAGTGCGGTGGCTATTGCGGCGTCGCGCATGGTCCATTCTTTTTCTTTTTGCCATCTGTCGTATACCTTGGCCACGTTGTTTATCATTATTGCCTCCAGCCTCTTCCTAGTCTCCTCCTCGTCCCATATATACCACTGGAGGTTCTCCACCCACTCCAGGTAAGACATAACCACACCCCCCGCGTTAGCCAAAATGTCGGGCACCACCACCACGCCCCTCTCGTAGAGAATCTTCTCAGCCTCAGGCGTAGTGGGGCCGTTAGCCCCCTCCACCACAAGCCTAGCCCTCACACGACCCACGTTATCATCCCTAATCACGTTTTCAATGGCGGCGGGGACAAGTATATCCGTCTCAACTGCAAACACCGCCTCAGGGTCTTTTATGTGCTCCGCGCCTGTCTTAGACACGAATAGCTCCACCAGCGAAGGCCCGGGCACCATTCTATTTTGGTAAATCAGCTCCACGTCGAGACCCTCCTTCTTATACGCCACGCCGTTTATATCAGACACAGCAACCACCTTGGCGCCCATCTTCCCAAGCCAGTAGGCAGCCCACCTCCCCACATTACCCATGCCCTGAACAGCTACGGTTTTTCCTTCTAGTCCGCCCCATAGTTTTTTTGCGGTTTCTCTGGTGGCTACTGCTACGCCGTAGCCTGTGGAGTATTCACGTACGGGGTTTCCCCAGAGTTCCGGAGGTTTGGAGGTGAAGACTGCTGGGGTGTTGCGGCCGGCTATTTTCGAGTATTCGTCTACCATCCAGGCCATTATCTGGGCGTTGGTGCCTACGTCTGGCGCCGGTATATCCACCACGTCGCCTATAAGCGGCGCTATGGCTCTGGCGTAGCCTCTTGAAAGCGCCTCAAGCTCTCTTTGAGAGAGTTTTTTGGGATCCACCCGCACAGCCCCCTTAGCGCCGCCGTAAGGCAAACCAGCGAGGCTGTTCTTAAGCGTCATAAGCATAGCCAAAGCCACGTCGTCGGCGAGGGTAACCTCCGGATGAAACCGGATACCACCCTTAAAAGGACCAAGAACATCACAATGCTGAACACGATAACCCTCAAAGAACTGGATCTTTCCGTTGTCCATCTTCACGGGTATGTTGACCACTAGTATACGTTGTGGTCTAGACAATGTCTCAAAGAACTCCGGCGGAAGATTTGCCAGCTCAACACCGCGTTTTATAGCCACCAGGGTGTTTTCGAGAAATGCGCTTGTTATGTACGCCCCGCTTATGTGGGCCATGAGATAACCTTTTTCTCTACTTAAAAATATTAATTTACATAACCCCAATGTAGACCTATATAGGCGCGGATAGAGTTTTTAACCGCCAGATGATCCCCTCTATGCGGCTCTACCTGGGGATAGATGTTGGCGCCACGTGGACAAGGGCGTTGCTGATAGATGAGGCTGGACGCGTGATAAATAGAGTCAAGATTAAAACAAGTGCAAACCCCGTGGAAGACGTCGCCAAGGCTGTGGCTGGCTGGCCCTTCGACGCAGTGGGCGTGGGGTCTATTGGGCCTCTAGACCTGAAGACGGGGTGGGTTGTCAACGCGCCTAATTCGCCTTCGCGGCGGTTCCCGCTTGTCGAACCTCTCAAGAGGTTTGGAAAGCCGATCGCGGTGGCTAACGACTGCGTAGCTGCCGTGTGGGGTGAGTACGTGTTTAGACACCCCGTAGAGAACCTTGTCTACGTCACGCTTTCCACAGGGGTGGGGATAGGGGCTATCGTAAACGGCGTCCTCCTGCTGGGAAAAGACGGAAACGCGCATGAGCTCGGCCACGCCGTCATCGACTTCCGCTCTGGGAGGAGGTGCGGATGCAACGGCCGCGGCCACCTCGAGGCCTTTGTGGGAGGCGCCAACATGCCCGGCTTCTACCAAGAGGTCACCGGCGAGCCTCCCATCGAGCCGGCGGAGATATTTAGGAGATATAGGCAGGGCCACGAGAGGGCGAGGGAGTTCGTGGAGCTGTGGCTAGACGCCGTGGCCGCGGGGGTGGCCACAATAGCCGCCGCCTACGACCCGGAGCTCCTCCTGATTGGGGGTTCCGTGGCGCTTAACAACTGGGACATAATAGCCGGGAAGCTCCCCGAGAGGCTGAAGGAGTACCTCGGCGTTAGGGAGCCGGCGATTGCGCAGGCGTCGTTTGGCGACGACGAGGTGGCGGTAGGCGCCGCCGCGTTGGCGCACCACACGCCGGAGACCCTGCGGAAGTTTGGATACCCTAAGTAGAAAAATTTAAATTAGGCCTAAAGCGGGGGGCATAGTATGGTTCGTCGTTTTAAACCAGCTGTGAAGTATAGGCGAGGGAGCAGGACGCACGGGTGGGGCAGAGTTGGGCAACACAGAAAAAGCGGGGGCTCCGGAGGCAAGGGCATGGTGGGCTTCCACAAACACAAATGGTCTCTCGTAATGAAATACGGCGAAAGCGGCACCGGCTGGCCCTTCTACGGCAAACACGGCTTTAAACAGCCGGACACCATAACCGTGGAGTGGAGACCTATTAACGTGGGCAAACTCGCCGAAATCATTAAGGAGCTGAAGAAAGAGGGCAAAGCCAAGGAGGAGGGGGGCAAATACGTCATCAACCTCCTCGACATCGGCTACAACAAGTTGCTTGGGGGCGGCGAGGTGGACATCCCCATGGTCGTCTACACGCCGGTTGCCAGCCGACTTGCTGTGGAGAAGATTGAAAAGGCAGGCGGCGAGGTGAGGATCATACCTACTGCACATAGATAATGGACTTCTTAACCTTCATACCCACCGTATCGAGACCACCACGAAGAATACCTCTCTCCAGGAGGCTTTTCTGGACAGCCGTCGTAGCTACCGTATACATATTGATGACCATCACGCCGCTCTACGGCGTAGCGCATACACAACAACAAGGTACCCAACAAGCCCAGCTACTCTTGTCAATAATCTTCGGCACTGCATACGGCACTTTGGCTCATTTGGGCATCGGCCCCATCGTCATCGCGGGCATACTCCTAGAGGTCTTCGCCTTCTCTGGCCTAATGAACCTAGATCTCAACAAGCGAGAAGACCGTCTTAAGTTTACCCTGTTGCTGAAGTGGACGGCCTTGGGGATAGCCGCGCTGGAGGCCGTGGCCTATGTGCTGGGGAATCAGTTCGGTGAAGTTACGCCGCTCGGCGGAGTTTTGATAGTTGTTCAGTTGTTGATAGCTACAGTGATCATTTTACTGCTAGACGACTTGATGTCTAAGGGCTGGGGCATCGGCAGTGCCATAAGTCTAATAATCTTCCTAGGCGTCTCGCGCCAGATATTTCTCAATCTGTTCTCCTGGGACATCGTCATAGATGACAACGAGTCGCCGCATGTCGTCGGGCTCTTGCCGGCTCTTGGAGCGGCTTTGTACGATCTTTTCACAAGGGGAGACGCCACGGCGCTTGTGGGTCTAGTGGATCGTCCTGTAGTACTTAACGGTCAGATAACGTATCTCCCAGATTTCGTTGGGCTCTTATCTACTTTGGTCTTAGCCTTTGTTATACTTTACCTGGAGATGATGAAAGTGAACATACCGGTTACGGCTGGTCAATACAGAGGGATAAAGTTCACTATTCCGCTTAGATTTGTCTACGTCTCAGTGTTGCCGATTATATTCACCACCTACTCCCTGTTGCTTGTCGGTCAGTTGCTCCTGCCCTTCGCAGGGAACCCCGTCATCAGTGAAATCGTTCAGGTGATCTTCCTACCGCATAGATTTTTCTTCAACGTGCCGGCGTTGATTCTGCACTACCTAGTGTATGTGGCTTTGGCCATAGCTTTTGCCTGGGTCTGGGTCCAGTTGGCCGGCTTAAGCGCCGAGGACCAGGCGAGACAATTTACGCAATCACAACTCCACGTCCCGGGCTTTAGGCAGAGCGAGAAGATACTTGCCAAGATTCTTGAAAGGCCTATCAACGCCTTGACGATAATAAGCGGGTTCTTAGCCGGCTCCTTCGCCGCGCTCGGCAATATACTCGGCGTATGGGGCGGCGGAGCAGGCCTTATACTGTTAATAGAAATCGCGTTGCAGTACTACGCCCTGGTCATGCGTGAACAGATGATGGAGATGTACCCCGGCCTCAAGCAGTTGCTCGGCCAGTAACGCGGTAAGTTTTTAAACGGGGACGTTCGGAGTTGCCATGGGCGGCCGTCAGAGGACATCTCTATTCATGACTAGCGAGGAGGAGGCGAGGAAGCTTGGGATAGAGACCGAAGCCGAGGAAAAGGAGAAGAAGAAAAAAGAGGAGAAGAAGGGAGCAGAGAAGCAGAAGAAGTAGGTGTTTTCAATCGCAATCCCCCACGATTTTCTTTTAGAGGCTCCTGACGAGGCGAGCAAAATACGTAAGCTCGGCTACTTGGCCCGGGCCGCGGCGATTTTTAAGACTGAGACTGTGGTGATCTACTACTACGGCGCGCCGCTTAGGGAGGAAATAGACCTCGCCAAGACCGTCTTGGAGTACCTCGTCACGCCTCCCTACCTCAGGAAGAAGGTGTTTAAACTCGACAGGCGGCTTAGACTAGCCGGCCTTCTTCCACCGCTTAAGATTCCAAGTCACACAGTGCCGCCTGAGCCTGCCATCGGCGAAGTGCGCGAGGGGGTGGTAGAGCGATGGGATGGGTATTACTCGTTGGTGTACATAGGAGCGGGGAAATATGCCAAGGTGCCTAAGCCGTACCCCATAGGCACACGTCTAATAGTCAAGATAGAGGCGCTGGCGGGCAGACCGGACACATACAGGGCGTCGGTGTATAGGGGCCCGCCGCCTGCCTACTGGGGCTTCAAGGTAGAGGTGAAGCCGTTGGAGAGGCTGGTGGAGGGTTTCGACTCGGTTATCTTGACTGGAAAGGAGGGGAGGTCCATATGCGAGGTCAAGCCCAAGGTTGGAAAAAGAACGCTGGTGGTGTTCGGCGGACCGCGGAAGGGGCTGGACGAAATCTACAGAGAGGCGGGGATTGAGCCGCCTGGCGAGTTGGTCAACTTCGTGCCTAATCAAGGAGTGGAGAGTATTCGGACTGAGGAGGCGGTTTTTATCGTTCTCTCGGTTTTGCGGTTCCTCCGTTGCTAAACTACCGCGAATCCCTCAAGCTTTACGCCCTTCTCAACGGTTTTGTGGGGCCACACCCGAACTCCCTTGAGGACGGCCCCTTCGCCGATTGTGGCGTTGTCTGCGATTACGGAGTCCTCCACCACGGCTCCGTCGCCCACATATACGTGGCGGCCGATGATGGAGCGCCTCACCGTTGCGCCTCTGCCTATGTATGAGCGGTCCATAACCACGGAGTTCTCTACAGTGCATGACTCCTTGATTATTACGTAGTTGTCTATCACGGACTCCTTGATATAGGTCTCCGCGCCTATCTGTACATGTCTACCTATCAACACGGGGCCCTCCGCCTTTATCACCCCGTTTCTTATGTCCTCGCCTATTTTCTCTTTAAGCGCCTTAGACTGCTTGCTGGTCCCCTGGGCATAGATCGCCGGGGCTATCTCCTCCGCCTCCAGCTCGTAGGGGGTCAGGTGCTTGAGTAGGTAGTGAACTGCCTTTAGGTACCGCCCCGGCGACCCCACGTCGAACCAGTAGCCCTTGGTGGGGTATCCGTAGACGGGGAGCCCGCTCTCTATCGAGGTAGGTATGACGTCCCCGCCGAAGTCCAGCCGGCCCTCTAGATACAGCTTCTGGCCCACCTCCCCCCTGAAGAAGTTGCGGAAGTCCTCAGACAGCAGGTATAGACCTGTGTTCACCAGGTTGCTGGGGGCGTCCTCCCTCCTCTTTGGCTTCTCCACGAATTTCAATATGCGCATGTTCTCGTCCACGGCCGCTACGCCGAATTCGCTCAAGTCGCCGGTCTCCTCCTTAAGCGCGATGGTGATAAACGCCTTCTTGGACCTGTGGAAGCTGTACATGTCCTGGACGTCGAGCTTAAACACGTTGTCTCCCTGTATCACCAACACGGGCTCCTTTATGTCGTAGTACTCAAGCGCGGCCAGAACAGCCTCCGCATTGCCGCGCGTCTCAACCCTAGGCATGTACCTGATACGTATCTTCCTGTCGTATTTCACGGCGAACCAACTCCCCTCGCGGAAGTAGTCGTATACGTCGCGGTAGTTGTGGTAACCCCTCACCCCGAAGTAAAATTCCTCAACCCCCTGCTGGGCCAGGTGCAGAATAGAGAGCTCCACAAGCGGCCTGTTGAGGAAACGGACCATGGCCTTGGACGTCTCGACCGTGAGAGGCCTCAGCCTCACCGCCTCGCCGCCGACAGGGATAACAGCGATTCTAACCACGAAATATTATGTTCCCTATTTTAAAAATTTATGGAACACCGGCTAGCCGCTTATTCCTCTGTAGTACGCAAACTGCCTAGCTTTTTCGTAACACTTCTCAAGCATATCCACAGTGTGGACAAGCCTGAATCTTCCATCGACGTAACTTGCTATGTATTCACGCGGCGGCAGTTTGTACTGCCCAGCCGCCACGGCCTGCACGGCCCTGCCAAGCCCCTCCACGTCCTCAGGCTCCACCAACACGCCGTATCCGTCGACCACCTCAGCCAACCCGCCTACTCTCGTGGCGATGACCGGAGTCCCCAACGCCATGGCCTCGATGGCCGAGATGCCGAAGGGCTCCCACCTAGAGGGCATGACGAGGGCCTTGGCGACGTAGTGAAGCGCCTTATAGAGCCTCGGCGGCAGTCTGGCGGTAGATAGGGCAACTCGGCCGCCTCTCTCCCAGACGAGTCTCCGCAGATACTCCTCGTAGCCCCAGTCCCCCGCCGGGACGCCCAAGATCAGCAACCTTGCGTCCGGCGCGTAGTCCAGCGCCCTCACGGCCAAGTCGAAGCCCTTCTGCGGCGTGAGGCGGCCCACGGCGAGAAGAAGCGCGCCTCGTCTGTCCAGCCCCCCCGCAACGCCCATCCGCTCCACCTCCTCCACGAGCCGCCAGACGTCGCCCTCAGATACGCCCTTCACGTCGTCGAGAGACCAATCGGTGGAGTTGTACACCACGCAACTCTTCTCCCGTATCCACCCGCCGTATTTCCGCAGAAGCTCCTCTAAGTAGCCGTAGCTCACCGTCGACACGGCGTCGGCCTCCACAGCGCCGAATCTCTCCACGCTCCCCCACCCCTCGTCCCACACCGACCTGTAGCCCTCGCGGCGGTGGCAACAAACCCGCCACACCGGATGCTCCCTATCAGACAAGCCGGCCCACTCGGCGTAGTGCCACGGGAAGCGGTAATCCCAAGAGAGGTGTATGGTGAAGAGGAGCGGGAGCGCGATCCCCCGCCTCTCGGCCAGGTCCTTCAAGGCGATGCCCGCCAGCACCGTGGGCCAATCGTTCACGTGGACGAGGTCGGGCATGCCGAAACGTCCGGCAAACGCCGCGGCCGCCCTCGCCAGCAACGCCGCCTTCTCCTCGGCGTATTCATAAACCCCCCACCTGTCAAACACGTGGCCCGTGGCGTAGTCGAGGCCCTTAAACATCACCACCCTAACCCCCTCCACGAAGGTCATCTCGGCGCCTAGGCAGTATGGGTAGGCCCTCCCGTCGAGACCCCACCTCTCCCCACACGCCCTGAAGTCAAGCGGGTAGAGGTCAAAGCCGCGGCTGGGGTCCAGATGCCGCCCGTGGCTTGGCATCAAGACGGTCACGTCGTAGCCCCTCCTGGCGAGCCCCACGGCGTACTGCCGCACCGCCTCGCCGAGGCCGCCCACCTTCACCAACCCCGCCATCTCCATGGAGACTATGAAAACGCGCCTTATCCTCTCCGGGGTATACACGGCTCCTTAGGCCGAGTATGTAAAAAACCTATCGAATAGACAAAGCCCTCTCGGCCTCCGCCGGCGTCAGGAGGAACACGTCGGTCAGCCACCTCAGCAGGTCCCGCCTGTGGCGCTCCTTAAAACCGGCGTCTACAGCCCGCAGATCCTTCAGCGAACATATCTTGACGCCTCTGCCGTAGAAACACCTCTCGTCGTTGAAGACGACCCTCTCCGCGGCCTCGGCGCTCCACCTCTCCCTTATGTGGAGGACTAAGGCGTAGAGGGCGGCCGTGTACACGTCGTGGGCCTTGTAGGCGGAGCCGTAGGGGCTGAAGTAGGAGTGGACCTCCCCGGCGGGGCCCATCTTGGTGGCTTGGTAGTAGAGGTGGTCGCTGGTGGACAGCTCCCGCCACAGCCGCAGAACTTCGCCGCCTATTGCCTTGGCGTAGGGGTAGAGCCAAGACAGAAGGGCAAAGGCATTTCGCTGAAGCTCGTTGCCCAGCCACGCAGAGAGGTCGCGCTCGTCCGCCCAGCTTATGGTGGCCCAGGGAGGCACGTCGTAGACATCCCTCGGGGGGTGTCTAGAGGCGGCCTCAGACACCGTGGCGAACCTCAACCTAGGCCTCTTCGCCACCTCCCTAGGCAACCAGCGCAGAAACTCGTGGATGCCCGACTCAGGCCAGTGGTGTTCTCCAAAGGTTTCGTAGTCGACCGCTATAAAGACGAGGTCTCCCGGCGTCGCCTCCAGCCACGCGGCGTATTTGTCGGCGGTGAGAGGCCACTGGTCCCACCACCTGGCGCCGAATCTAAAACCAACGTCGTCGCTTAGGCGGTAGTTCCTCACCAACACCCTGGCGTCGCATCCCCACGCCTTGTACACGTAGTTGGGAGATCTCCACCCAAGCACCCAATCCACCCCCTCCGTAACCACAGTGGAAAACCCCATGGAGTGCAGAAAACACGCGACGTCGTTGTTGAAGATGAACTCGGTGTTCTCCGCGGCGCGGGGCCTGTGGCCAATCAGCTCCTCCACTGCCCTGACCTGCATTTCCACCTGCTCCCTGAACTCCCCCCTATCTATAAACCAGGCCAAGCTGTGGAAGTACGTCTGTGCCGTGAACTCCGCCGCCCCCATAGACTCCAGCTCGCGAAACAGCTCCAACACGTCCGGGGCCCACCTCCGGAACTGCTCCAGCGCTAGCCCGCTCACGCTAAAAGTCGCCTTGAACCCAGGCACCTCCCTCGCGGCCTCGAGGATGATCTTAGTGGCTCTGCGGTACACCTTCTCGGCAACTCTCTCAAAGACGCTCCTGTTCAGCTCGTCGTAGAATATCTCCAGGTCTCCAGGCCTCCTAGGATACACCCGGTAGAGGTCCGGCCGCACGCGACGCGGCTGGTGAACTTCGAAGAACAACACTACGTCCATGGCAGGTGGGGGAGACTTAAATATATCTATATTTTCCAAATACATGGCTGGTTGGCAAGGTAGGATATTGAGGGTTGACCTAACGAGGAGGAAAGCCGTCGTCCAGGGGCTGGACGCCTCGGCCGCCCGAGCCTTCATAGGAGGGCGCGGGCTCGCCATAAAGATCTTGTGGGACGAGCTACCGCCTGGAGTTGACCCCCTTTCGCCGTATAACAAGCTCATCTTCGCCGCTGGTCCCCTCACGGGGCTCCCCGGGCCGAACTTCGGCAAGCTTGTGGTCGCGGCGAAGAGCCCGCTTACAGGCGGCTACGGCGATGGGAATATAGGTAGCTGGGTTGCCGTTAACCTCCGGAAGGCGGGTTACGACGCCTTGGTGGTGGAGGGGAGGGCCGAGAAGCCGTCTTACATCTACATAGAAGACGGAAAGGTGGAGATCCTAGACGCCGGGGACTACTGGGGCCTCAACGCGTGGGCTGTGGAGGAGAAGTTGCAGAAGGTCCACGGCCGAGACGCCGCGGTCATCACCATCGGGCCCGCCGGGGAGAACCTCGTGCGGTACGCCACGGTTATCTCCCACAAGGGCCGGTCCGGCGGGAGGCCGGGCATGGGCGCCGTCATGGGCTCGAAGAACCTCAAGGCGGTTGTGGTGAAGGGCAGGGGCGAGATCCCGATGGCCGACAAGGCCGCGTATCAGAAGCTGGCCGTTGAGGCGGTTAAGGAGGGGAGCTCCAGCCCCAGCTACAGCTTTTGGATGAGACAGGGCACAACGTCTACCGTCGAGTGGGCCCAGGAGGCCAGCGTCTTGCCCACCTACAACTTCTCCGAGGGTCAATTCGACGAATTCGCTAAGATAGGCGGCAACATGGTGGAGAAGTTCGAGACGGATCTCAAGTCTTGTCCCCTCTGTTTCATGGCCTGCGGACACTGGGTCCCTGCCGAGTCCGGCTCCGTGGAGGTCGACTACGAGAACATAGCGATGCTGGGCTCGAATCTAGGCATCGGCGAGCTCCACAAGGTCGCGGAGCTGAACCGCATAGCAGACACCATGGGCATAGACACCATCTCGCTGGGGAACGTGCTTGGCTACGTCATGGAGGCCTCCGAGAGGGGCTACGGCGAAAAGCTGGGTTTTGTGGTTGAGTGGGGCGACTACGAGACGGCTAAGCAACTGGCATACGACATAGCATACAGAAGGGGGGTTGGCGATCTTCTGGCGGAGGGCGTTAGGCGCATAGCGGAGAGGATCGGCGGGGAGGACTTCGCGATCCACACTAAGGGGCTTGAGGTAAGCGCCTACGACTGCCACGCGGCGCCCGCCATGGCGCTGGCATATGCCACGTCGCCAATAGGCGCGCATCACAAAGATGCGTGGGTCATCTCCTGGGAGGTCCGCACAGACCGCTTCGGCTACACGAGGGAGAAGGCGGCTAAGGTTGTTGAGCTACAGCGCATAAGGGGAGGCTGGTACGAGACCTTCGTGGGTTGCCGCTTCCCCTGGGTTGAGGTAGGACTTTCGCTGGATTGGTACCCAAGACTGTTTAAGGCGGCCACGGGCGTCGACGCAACGCCGGATTACTTCAACGAAGTGGGCGACCGCATATACGCCTTGATTAGGGCTTTTTGGATTAGAGAATACGGCTGGTGGAGCAGAGAGCTCGACATGCCGCCTGCTAAGTGGTTTAAGCAACCGTTAACTAAAGGCCCGTTGAAGGGGGCTCATCTAGACTACGAGGGGTACGACAGACTACTTAACTACTACTACGAGATTAGGGGCTGGGATGCCAACGGGGTTCCTACGAAAGAGACTTTAAAACGGCTGGGTCTCGACTACGTCATTCCTCAGCTGGAGAGGGTGGTAGAACTCCATTTAATTTTTATATAGGGTGCCCTCCCCCGCCCCTATGATCGTCTCCATCACCCCGGAGCTCGGCATAGAGGTCTTAAACAACTTCGCGGGGGGGCTCGGCGTCTTGGAGGGGGACAAGTTCTACGCCGCGGCGAGACTTGGCGTGTCTTATACCGTCATCACGTTGTTTTACCCCGAGGGTTATGTGAAGTATAGGGAGGAAAACGGAGATCTCATCCCGACAGCTGAGCCCAACCCACTTGAGAAACTTGCGAAGGTTGGCGGCGCCGAGTTTGCTGTGAGGGGCGATAGGGTGTCCGTCTCCTACTACGTATATAGGCTCAACACGGCGACTGCGGTGTTTGTGAAGGTGGAGGCGCCGGACTGGGCCGTGAAGGCGACTAGGAGGCTTTACCAGGAGGATACCGAGGCTGACCGCTTCTACAAATACGTGATCTTGGCGAGGGCGGCTGTGGAGTACGTGGAGCGGTTCGTGGGGTGGGAGAGGGTGAAGTATCTAGACCTGCAGGAAGCCTACACGGTCTTGGCGCTGTTTTTCAAGAGGCATCCAAGGGCTAGGCTCGTCATCCACACGCCTGCGCCGTGGGGCCACCCCACCTTCCACCGGAGGTTTTTCAGAGACGAGTTCGGCTTCGAGATGGCAATGGAGCCTGTTGTGCTGACGGAGCTGGGGCTCGCCATGGCGGCCGAGGGCGTGGTGGTGTCGAAGAAAATGGTGAAGTTGACTTGCAACACCTTCCCACACCACTGCCATAAGATGAGACCGGTTACAAACGCAGTCGAGATCCCGCGGTGGGAGCATCCCAAAGTCTCAAACGTAAAAAGCCCAGAGGAGCTGAAGAAGGCGAGGGAGGCTGCGAAGGAAGAGGCGCTTAGGGCCTTGGGCGTCGAGGTGCGGGGGAAGGTGGTGATTTCCTGGGCTAGGCGGCTTACCCACTACAAACGTCCGCATTTTGTGCTCCAGCTCATAGAAGACGTCAATAGAGACGCCGTCTTTCTGCTCGGCGGCCGCGCCCACCCCAACGACCACTACGGCGTCGAGATGATGAAGAAGTTCAGAGAAGCGGCTGAGTCCATGGAGAACGTGTACTACTTCCCCAACCTAGACGTGGAGACGGCGAAGAGGATCATATGGGCTTCCGACGTCTGGCTCTTCACTCCGTTTAGCGGTTGGGAGGCGTCGGGCACGTCGTTTATGAAGGCCGGTGTCAACGGGGTGCCGTCTGTGGCGTCGCGCGACGGAGCCGTGACTGAGGTGGTTAAGGACGGCTACAACGGCTGGCTCTTCGGCGAGGACAGAGATAGACTCCTCCCCCTCGACTCGCCCGACATCGACCGGCGGGAATACGACGAGTTTAGGAGAAAGGTCGAAGAGGTGCTAGACGCCTACTACAGCGGCCGTTACTGGGAGGTGGCCTTCAACGCGTACCGCACTTTTAGAGAGTACTTCGCCATGGACCGTCTGTTCAGGGAGTACGGCTACATCTAGGCCACGGCTTCTCACCGTTTAAATAGACAACTTACTCCCATGTAGCCCTTTCGCCGAGCCATCCCCCGCTTGTCCATCCCGTCAGATAGAGCCTCCGCCGCCTTTAACTCGTCGTGCCTACCAACCGCCGCCGTTTTTACAACGTATGGAGGAGGTGTCAGCATATGTTGACAACAACTTAGCCTTGTAGTTTTTTAAAAGGCAGTATGGGGGCTTATTGTGGATAGAGTCGTCTTGGTACGAGTCGGTGAGCTCAGCGTGAAGAGGGGCTGGACTAGGAAAGAGATGGAACGGCTACTGCTAAACGCCATGAAGGAGGCGGCTGAGGAGTGCGGCGGCGCTAAATTCGCTTGGGAGCCCGGCCGGTTTTATGCGTGGGGCGATGTAGAGTGCCTAAAGAGGGTCTTGTCGAGAGTGTTTGGCGTCAAGTCTGTGAGCCCCACCTATCTAATTAGATTTAGTAATTTAGACGAGGTGGCAGACGCCGCGGCGAGGCTGTGGGGCGACGTGGTGCGGGGCCGAAGGTTCGCAGTAAGGGTCCATAGATGGGGTAGCCACAACTTCACGTCTCTAGACGCCGCCGCTAAGATAGGCGCGGCGCTCGTCTCTGCAGGCGGGAAGGTGGACTTGGAGCGGCCTGAGGTGGAGCTTTATGTAGAGATAAGGGGGAGGAGGGCTTTCCTCTACAGGGAGGTGTTGGAGGGCCCTGGGGGCCTCCCGCTCGGCTCCGAGGGAAAGGTCCTCGCCTTGGTGTCAGGCGGCATCGACTCGCCCGTGGCGGCGTGGATGATGATGCGCCGCGGCGCTCACGTCGACGTCTTTTACTGCAATCTCGGCGGGACCCTCGCCTTGAGACGCGTGTTGGAGGTGGTAAAGACGCTTCTGTCTTGGTCCTACGGCTACAACGCCCGCGTCGCCGTGGCCGACTGCGGCCTCCTCGCCAGGGCCATTAGGAGAGGCGTCAGAGAGGAGTTGTGGAACATAGCGTTTAAGAGGGGGCTCTACCTCGCCGCCGCCGAGGCGGCGCGTGTGGTGAAGGCGGCCGCCCTCGTCACTGGCGAGTCGCTGGGACAAGTCTCCTCGCAGACGCTACAGGCACTAGCCGCCGTCGAGAGGGGGCTTGAAATGCCCCTGCTGAGGCCGCTGATAGGCATGGACAAAGACGAAATTGTGAAGCTGGCGCAGAGGATAGGGACGTACGAACTTTCGACGAGGTTGCCCGAGTACTGCGCGGTGTTCAGCCGGAGGCCTAGGAAGTGGGCAACGAGAGAGGAGGTGGAGGAGATTGACCTGGCCATACGCGACGCTGTTGAGGAGGTGGTGAAGAGCCTGAAGATACTACGCAAGAGAGAACTCGACGAATACATAAAGTCTTTGACGCCGCCGCAGGACTTAGAAATCGGGGAGTTTCCCCCAGACGCGGTGGTGGTGGACTTAAGAGATGAGGAGTCCTACAGAAGGTGGCATCTCCCCGGCGCGGTGAGGGCCGACCCAGAGGACGTCCTTTCGCTCGTCGACAGAATAGGCCGCGACAAGACCTACGTCTTCTACTGCTACGGCGGGGGGCTCAGCCTCGACGTGGCGGAGAGCCTGAGGAAACTCGGCATAAAGGCGTATTCTATCAGACTGTGGCGTACCTCCTCACAAGCTCAGCAAAGGGACACCACATCATGAGAGGTGATTGGTGGCGATGTATAAAAATTGTGTGTTGACGGGTTGCGATGAAGATTTTTTACGACAGAGGCATATATGTGGAGGGCTCTAGGGTTAGGTTTGTCGTAGATCCCACGGGCCCCATCAGGGGGTCTGTGGACTTTGTGCTTGTGACACACGGACACAGCGACCACATGTCGCGTTATGTACTGCGGCATAGGGTAGTGGCGAGTCGGGAGACGTTTACCGCCATGTCGATACGGCTGGGCGGCGTGCCGACGAGACGTATGACTGTGGCCCCCGGCTACGTCGTGGAGGTGGACGGGGCGCAAATCGCCGTGTTTGAGGCGGGGCATATACTGGGCAGCGTGATGTACCTGGTGGAAGTCGACGGCTTGCAGATTTTGTTCACCGGCGACTTCAACACGGCGGGAACCATCCTGACCGACGCCGCCGAGCCCGTGGAGAAGCCCGACGTATTGGTTATGGAGGCCACCTACGGCGACCCGACATATGTCTTCCCCAACCGCGCCGAGCTCTACAACGAGCTCCTCGACGTCGTGGAGAGGCATGCGGAGGACGGGGGCGTCGCCATCGCGGCGTATCCGTTGGGCAAGGCGCAGGAGGTGGCGAAGCTCCTCGGCGCCAGGGCGGGCGCACACGCCTCAGTGGCTAGGTACAACAGAGCGTTCGGCATCTCCACCAGCGGAGGCGGCGACGTGATCATAGTCCCGAGCCTCCAGGCGGCGCCGCCTCGCCGCTTCAAGATAGAGGTGAGCGGGTGGTATGCGGAGGAGGGGCTCAGAAGGAGGGCGGCTGAGGAGGGCGTATACGGCATCCCGCTCAGCGACCACAGCGACTTCCCAAGCCTCGTGGAGTTCGTCAGAGAGACCTCCCCTAGGCTTGTATACACTGTGTACGGCTTCTCTGAGAGGTTTACGAGACACCTTAGACGTTTTGGCTTCAGGGCATACACCATACCCGGGGCGGCGGGACTTGTGAAATTCTTTTGATAAATAGCTTGAATCAACCTATATATAGCTCTGGCTCCTTTAGCGTAATGTATATACCGCGGCTTATGTGCACACAGCATCCTGACTCCACTATCAAGGTGAGCACGGCGGAGGAGGTAGAGGAGGCCGCCGTGGCTTACTTGGCGTATGGATGTGATGAAGTAATGGTGGATTATGAAGGAAAGGCGACTCCCTATTCGCAGCCAAGAGACATAGCGGCTAAGGCGATAAGCCTAGGCATTCCGCTGGGGGAGAGGTACTTCATCACGCCGAGGATACCAAATCCTCGTTTAGAGGATTTTGAACGTAGCATGTTGGCGCTGGAGGCCTCTGTGCTTGCCAACAGCTACTCGCGGAAAGTCGCAGACGTAGACGCCGTTAGGTGGATAATTCTGCCTATGGTTGAGGATTTTGAAACATTAACGCTTGTATACAAGGCCTTGGATTTGAAAACAAGAGATCTCGTAGAGCTTGGCGCCTTCCGAGACAGCTCTGCGATAGAGTTAATTTCCCTTTTAGAAGATGCGAAGAGGCAGATTCGTGTGAAATACTTCATCAAGGCCCTCTTCCGCACAGCTGTCGCCAGCGGCCGCGTTGTTGAAAACATGCGGGTTTTTCTCGGCATCTCCGACTCTGCGGTGAGGCATGGACATATAGCCTCGGCGCTGGCTGTGATACACGCATTGCAACAGATAGACGCCTTAAACAGAGAGGGAGAGTATAAGATCTGGCCGATCGTTGGCATGGGCTCCCCGCCGTTTAGAGGAGGACTGAACAACCCCCGTCTTGCTCATGTAGAGGCCCTCCAGTACTCTGGCTACCGCACAGCCACTGTGCAATCCGCCGTCAGGTACGACGTCTCGTATGCGGAGTTTCTAAGGGTAAGAGAGGCTTTATCTCGTCTGCATCCTCCCCGCGGCTTGGAAATGAAAGAGACCTGGGTAGAGGTGGCGTCCCGTATGTATAGAGATCTCGTAGATGTCTATCTGCCGAAGATTGCAGAGGTCGCGTCAGCCATCCCCTCCACGAGAGAAAGAGTAAGTTGGAAACAATATGGGAGGACCATAGAGGAGGGCGGAGTACAAGTGCCAAGGGCCATCGTGTACACTGCCACCTGGTATTTTGTAGGAGTGCCGCCGACGCTTCTAGATGCGCAGTTCATCGCTTGGGCTTATAAAACCGATGAGTTAGACGCCATACTTAGAGCACTACCGGCTCTTCTTGATGAGTGGAGATACGACAGCTCTTTCTACTGTAGAAAAAGAGCTAAGAACGTGCTTGGGGAAGACTTAACAAAAAAGATAGATGAGGCACTAGATATCATGGGCATAAAGCCCGAGCCTGACGAGACCTACACGGCCTTGCTGAATAACGCAGAGACACAAGCGCACGCGTTGGCGCTTGGCAGAATAAGAGGGTTTCTAGGCTGACCCCCGCCTAGAGGGCGAGGCTTTAGCCGCAAAGAAATTATATCACTAAAAAAGAACGGATGCGTGATGAATATCATGCCCGCGAGGTTGATGCTCGGTCCTAGGGTAGCTGATCGCCACGAGGTCTACTACTATAAGCCAGCAAGAGTAGTCGCTAGACATCAGCCCGCGTCTTGAGATGTCCTACAGTGGCCGTGAGTCGTCGATGGTTTGGCTGGGGGGTTACTGCTCTAAGCAACTGTCTCCGCGGAGAGAGGTGCAGAGCCTCGATTTGGCAGACAGCGGTGTTCGCTAATTTAACTTTTTGTTTAAAAAATACCGATTAGCTATCGGAAATGTTTATATGCTATGTTAATTAGGCATTTCATGGGAACAAGCAGAAGGGAGCTGTTAAAGGCTGTGGCGGCGTTTGCGGCGGGCGCCGTGGTTGGGTCCGGGGCTACCTACGTCGCGTTGCAGAGCATAAAAACAGCAGTGGAAAAGACGGCGACTACCACCACAGCGGAGGCCCCCAAGACGGCCGCGGGTCTTCCCAAGATGAAGGTTCACTTCATCTATGTAGGGCCTATAGGCGACTACGGCTGGACCCATGCGCACGACGTCGGCAGGAGGTATCTGGAGTCTATGCTGTGTCCAGACCCGGGGAAGTGGTGCATTGTGGAGACGTCGTACACGGAGAATGTCCCGGAGGACCAGGCCTACACCTACATAAAACGTGCCGTGTCTGAGGGCGCCCACTTGGTGTTCACCACGTCTTACGGCTTTATGGACGCGACTAAGAAGGCCGCCGCTGAGAACCCAGACCGCTTCTTCGCCCACTGCTCCGGTTACTTCAAAGATGTAGAGGAGTGGCGGAGGCTCGCCAACTTCGCCGAGTACTTCATCGACCTCTACGAGGCCTACTATCTAAATGGGGTCGTTGCGGGGAGGATTACCAAGACCAACAAGCTGGGCTACGTGGCCGCCTTCCTCATACCTGAGGTCATCCGGCACATGAACGCCTTCCTCATAGGCGCCAGGGAGGTCAACCCCAAGGTGACCATGGACGTCATCCAGCTGGGCGCCTGGTACAACCCAGAGGGGGCGCGGAAAGCCGCCACCACCCTGGTCGAGACAAGCGGCGCCGACGTGTTGGCCTTTACCGAGGACAGCCCCGCAGTTCTCCAAACCGCTGAGGATTACCAGATGCGCGGACGGGCTGTGTGGTCTTTTTCTCACTACAGCGATATGTCGCAGTACGGCCCAAAGGCTCACCTCACGGGGCAGGTGGTGAACTGGGGACCTCTCTACGTGGAGATGGCGATAAGGGCGTATCTGGCTTGGGTCTCCGGCGTGAAGTCCATCTGGAGCGAGTGGCCCCCTGAGAGGCCTAGGGACTACTGGTGGAGCATGAAAAATGCCTACGCCTACTACGACCACGGGAAGAACCCGGCGGACGTAATCCTCCCGCTGAACCCCGCCGTGCCTGCCGAGGTGAAAGACTACGTGGAGCAACTGCGAAGAGAAATTATCGAGGGCGTCTGGGACCCGTTTACTGGACCTGTAAGGGATATGAAGGGCGTGGTGAGGGTGCCCGAGAGGAGGAGGCTCAGCAAAGACGAGCTGTACAACATGGACTGGTTTGTGGAGGGCTACGGGCAACTGCCCTCTTAAAAACCGTATTTTTACCCCATGGAGCCTTTGCTTAGCGCCGTTGGGATTAGGAAGGTTTTTCCCGGCGTAGTGGCGCTAGACGGCGTTAGTTTCGACGTTAGGAGGGGCGAGGTTCACGGGCTCCTCGGGGAAAACGGCGCTGGCAAAAGCACGCTCATCGCCATTCTTTACGGCGTCTACATGCCCGACGGCGGGGAGATATATATCAACGGCAGGAGAACTTTGATCAAGTCGCCGCGACACGCGGCGGGTCTTGGGATTTCCGTCATATCTCAACACTTCGCGCTGGTGGATACCCTCACCGTGGAGGAGAACCTTAAGCTTTCGGGCATAGACGTGGAGACTGCGGTGAAAATCGGGAGAGAGCTAGGCGTGGAAATCCCCCTTGATAAATACGTGGGGGAGCTTGCAGTCGGCGAGAAGCAACGCGTCGAGATCGTGAAGGCTCTTGCGAGAAAGAGCGAGATTCTGCTCATGGATGAGCCGACCGCGCTTCTAAGTCCTAGAGAGGTTAAGGCCTTGTTAAGTATAGTTAGGAGGCTCGCCGAAATGGGTAAAGCCGTGGTTTTTGTAACACATAAGATCAAGGAGGCTGTGGAGGCGGCGGATAGAATAACCGTGCTGAGGAGGGGACGCAGAGTAAACACCTACGAGAGGCCTTTCGACGAGGGGGTTCTGCTCGAGGCCATGTTTCAGGGCGTGGTGCAGCGGAGGGTCTCCAAGAGCTCCTCCATAGGCGATGTGATATACCGCGCGGAGGACCTCTCCGGCGAGAGGGTGCGGAGGGCCACCGTAGAGGTGCGGCGGGGCGAGCTAGTCGCTGTCTTAGGCGTAGCTGGGAACGGCCAGGAGGAGCTCATGGCTCTTCTCTCCGGCTTTAAAAAGCCCAGAGGCGGCAGGCTGATCATCAACGGCGAAGACGTCACGGGCAGGCCGTTTAGCGAGTTTCTGAGACGCGGCGTTGCGTATCTCCCGGAGGATAGAGGCCGCGCGTTGGCCAAGGAGCTGAGCGTGCTGGACAACTTTAAGATTAGGTGCATACAGGGCTGCATGGAGAAGCTGGCCAAGGCCAAGGAGGTTCTCGATATCGATTTCCCGAGCCCCTCCACAAGAGCCGCCGCCCTCTCTGGAGGCAACCAGCAGAAGCTGTTGCTTGCGCGCGAGCTGTGGCTAGTGAAGCCCTACGTATTGGTGGCGTCCTACCCCACGCGCGGACTTGACGTAGACACCGCGGAGAGGTTCTACGCGCTTGCGAAAAGCGCTGTGAAGGGCGGCGCGGTCGTAAGCATGGAAGACGTGGAGGAAGCCGTGGAGAGGGCAGACAGGATATATGTAATCTCCAGGGGGGAGATCGCGGCGTCTTTCACTCCTCCCTTCGACGTAGATGAAATAGCCGAGGCCATGACGACATGAGGCTGGTACAGAGGCAGTCCCCGTCACCGCTTCACTACGTAGCGGCGTTTCTCGGCTCGTTGGCAACGGTTATCCTCATCGTGTTCGCGCTGACGGGGGATCTGGCCGTAACAGCCAGAGCCCTCGCCACTGTAGACGCCGGGTACCTCTTTAGAGTTTTCGTGGTTATAGGCGTGGTGAGTCTATCCGGCGTGGTGTCTTACCGCGCCGGCCTCTGGAATATAGGACAGGAGGGGCAGGCAATCGTAGGCGCCCTCGCCGCGATTTCGGCAGATAACGCGGCCGAGGCCGTGATGTCTGCGGCCTTGGCGGCCGCCGGGTGGACGCTAATACCTGCGGCGTTGAGGGTAGCGCCCGGCGTAAACGAGGCCGTAACCACCTTCCTCATGTCGCTCGCCGCCGTCTCCGCGGCCCGCTACTTCGTGGAGGGCCCGCTTAAGGACCCCGCCAAGAAGGGCTTTATAGCCACCGTGGAGGCTCCCTACATGGAGCCTGCGCTAGCCGCCGTGCTCCTCGCCGGCGTTTTGGCGGGGGTAGTTCTGCTGTATAGAACTAGGGTTGGGCTCACGATGCGCCTCCTCTCCTCGGGGGAGGAGGTTGTGAGATATGCAGGGAAGCCGCCTAAGTTATACATCGCGGCGACCCTAGGCCTGAGCGGAATTCTCGCAGGGATAGGCGGAGCCGTGGAGATAATGACCAGAGACGCGGGCCGCTACATGACGTTGCAACAGGTGAGCACCGGCTTCGGCCTCTACGGCATCTCAGCGGCGTGGCTCGGCGGTCTGCACCCCCTAGGCGCAACAGCGGCCTCTCTATACATCGCCTGGCTGTATCAAGTCGCCGTCAATCTAAAAGTGGCGGGGCTCCCCGCGTTAGTCGCAAACGCCCTCGTGGGCACCGCCATGGCCTGGGGGCTGGCGGGCTACGTCATGTATAAGTACAAGGTGGTATGGCGGTAGACCAAGTAGCCTCAATAACGCTGGAGGCCTTGAGAAGCGCCGCGCCGATGCTCTTAGCTACGCTTGGCGCAGTGGTGGGCCAGCGGGCTGGGGTATTGAACCTGGGACTTGAGGGCGTTGTGTATCTATCTGCGGCGGTGGCCGCCGCAGTGGGCCCGCCTTGGGGCTTCGTGGCGGCCGTAATTGTAGGCACTCTGTATAACCTCCTCTACTATGTATTGTCCAACGACTTCGCGCTGAACCAGATACTGCTGGGCTTCGCCTTCACGATGGTGGGGTACGGAATCGGGTCACAGGTGGCCAGAGGCGTCGTAGGGAGGCCTATAGAGAAACCTGTGGTATACGGCGTCGAGGCGTTTGCCGTAGCCGTCGTGGCCGCAGTGGCCGTCTACTTCTTCCTAAGGTCTAGGGTGGGGCTTGCCATAAAGGCGTCCGGCGACGACCCCGCCTCGCTGGATTTAATGGGGGTCGACGTGTACAACATAAGGAGGGTGGCAGGCCTAGTGGAAGGCGTCTTCGCCTCAGCCGCAGGCGCCTACCTCGTGCTTCTGTACTACGGGAGCTGGTCGGAGCAACTGGTGATGGGCTGGGGCTCCCTGGCGGTCATCACGGCGATGATATCTCTCTGGTCGCCTCTGCTGGCGATAGCGGCGTCGCTTGTGCCGTCGTTCTTCATATCGCTTGCCTACGTCCTGCAGAGGCTCCTACAAGTCTCGCCACACCTCCTAAACGTGGTGCCGTACGTTGCGTCCATAGCCGTCTTAGCCGCCGTCCAGGTCGCCATGAGAAAAACACGGTTGAAGGCTCTAGCCCCAAGGTGGCTCGCGAGACCCTACATAAGAGAGGAGCGGACATAAAATTTTTAACACCAGCACTACGTCAACACGGGCCCCGGTAGCTCAGCCCGGTCGGAGCGCCCAGGGGCGGAGCCCCGTATGGGGCCTGCCGCGCGCAAGCCTCGTAAGCGGGAGGTCCCGGGTTCGAATCCCGGCCGGGGCTTCAGCGAGGTTTTCCTCCGCCAAATCCGGCAGGGGGCTTCACTTTCTCCCAGACACAACAAACGACATGCATCCCTGGGGGCCTCCGCCGCGGAGCTGGCGAAGTTCTGAAGCGATACGCCACAGGTTAGGTTTCCCGTGGAGCGGCACAGCGTTGTTAACCCGCAGGTGTGAACGCGGATCTGAACATCAAGGAATCGGGGTGTCAAGCATGTCCTGCTCCTGTAGGCAACCCGCCTAAAACAGCAGCGCTCTAATAATTCTGCGTGCGATCGGTCTTTTAATCTGGAGTATGTAGAGTATAAGCGCCGCTGTGAATAGTATGTTCAAAATCCAGGACACTGGTCTCAGAATCTGCAGGGCTGGGTCTAGGTCTATCGGCGGGTTCAGCGCGCTACGCATGACCTGTGTAGCTGTGTCGTAGAGTAGGGACCCCGCCAGGGGGATTACGGCGAGCACTAGGGATAGGGACAGCATGAACCCCACTACGCCGTTCCACAGCAACGGTTCCGGGGCTGTGGTTACGCCTAGCGTAAGTGCTATTGCGTAGACCGTGGTGAAGACCGCGATGCCTAGGTAGAGCTTCATGTATTCCGCAACCTCTCTATCAACCACTCGATTACGTGGCTGTGGGCGGTGCCAGCTTTCCTGGGCAGTTCCTCTAGGCATTTCTTAAAGGCTTCCATGAAGTAGATAGACGATTTATTTATATATTTCACATAGGAGATGTGGAGTTGAAGATCTGGCCTCTAGACGCCACCTACACCGTCGTCGGCGGCGTGCCGGAGGTGCGGATTTTCGGCATTTCAGAAAGCTCGGAGAGGGTAGTTGTTGTGGACAGGGGCTTCAGGCCGTACTTCTACCTGGACTGCCCCGTCTGCGACGCGGCGGCGGTTAAGGCTTCGCTCTCCCGCGTCGCTCCGGTGGAGGCTGTGGAGGTTGTGGAGAGGAGGTTTCTGGGCCGCCCCAGGAGGTTCCTCAAGGCAGTTGCCAAAATACCGGAAGACATAAGGAAGCTGAGGGAAGCGGCGCTGGCTGTGCCGGGCGTCTCCGGCGTGTACGAGGCCGACATACGTTTCTACATGCGTTACATGATAGACAAGGGCGTGGTCCCCTGCGGCTGGAACATCGCAGAGGTGGAGGAGGCGGGCAGGCTGGGTCATCTCCCCCAATACGTAGTAAAGGAGTGGAGAGGCATCTCCCCGGGGTTTCCACCGGCACTCCGCGTCTTGGCGTTTGACATAGAGGTGTACAACGAGAGGGGCTCCCCTGACCCAGCCCGGGACCCCGTTATTCTCATCGCTGTCAAGACCGGCGAGGGCAAGGAGGAGGTTTTCGAAACCTCTGGGGACGATAGGGATACGCTACGCGGATTTGTGGAGTTTGTCAGGTCGTATGACCCCGACGTGGTTGTTGGGTACAACTCCAACAACTTCGATTGGCCCTACCTAGCAGAGCGCGCGAGGACGGTGGGGGTTCCGCTCAGGTTAGATAGGCTCGGCGGGTTGCCCCAGCAGAGCGTGTATGGGCACTGGTCTGTGGTTGGCAGGGCCAACGTGGATCTCTACAACATAGTGGAGGAGTTCCCCGAGATCAAGCTCAAGACGCTTGACCGCGTCGCGGAGTACTTCGGCGTTATGAAGAGGACGGAGCGCGTCCTCATCCCCGGCCACAAGATCTATGAATACTGGAACGACCCAAGCAAAAGGCAGTTGCTCAGGCAGTACGTCCTAGACGACGTGAGGTCGACGCTTGGGCTTGCAGATAAGCTCCTGCCGTTTCTGATACAGCTCTCCGCCGTGTCGGGCCTTCCCCTCGACCAAGTGGCCGCGGCCAGCGTGGGCAACAGGGTGGAGTGGATGCTTCTGCGCTACGCCTACCGCATGGGCGAGGTGGCGCCCAACAGGGAGGAGCGGGAGTATGAGCCGTATAGAGGCGCAATAGTTCTGGAGCCGCGGCCTGGCTTGTACGACGACATCTTGGTGCTGGACTTCTCCTCTATGTACCCAAACGTCATGATGAGGTACAACCTCTCGCCGGACACCTACCTAGAGCCGGGGGAGCCGGACCCCCCTGACGGCGTTGTGGTTGCGCCAGAGGTGGGCCATAAGTTCAGAAAAAGCCCGCCGGGCTTCGTCCCGCAAGTTCTCAGGGAGCTTGTGGCCCTTAGGAAGGTGGCTAGGGAGGAGATGAGGAAATACCCGCCTCACTCGCCCGGATACCGGGTGCTCGACGAGAGACAGAGAGCACTTAAGGTAATGGCTAACGCCATGTACGGGTACCTGGGCTGGGTGGGGGCGAGGTGGTATAGGAGGGAGGTGGCGGAGTCCGTGACCGCCTTTGCCAGGGCCATACTGAGGGATGTCATTGAGCAGGCGAGGAAGATGGGCATAGTCGTTATCTACGGCGACACGGACAGCCTCTTTATCAAGAGGGGCGGAGACGTCGAGAAGCTTATAAGATATGTGGAGGAGCAGTACGGGATTGAGATCAAGGTGGATAAGGAATACGTCAAGGTGCTTTTCACCGAGGCCAAGAAGAGGTACGCCGGTTTGCTGAGAGACGGCCGGGTGGACATCGTGGGTTTTGAGGTGGTGAGGGGGGACTGGAGCGAACTAGCCAAAGAGGTGCAAATGAAGGTGGTCGAGATTATACTCACGTCTAGAAACGCCGCAGAGGCAAGACAGAACGTAATAAAATACGTAAAAGACGTCATCACGAAGCTGAAAGGATACCAGTTCGAGATAGATGACCTCATCATATGGAAGACGCTCGATAAGGAGCTTGAGGAGTACAAGGCGCATCCTCCTCACGTAAGTGCCGCGTTGCTCCTCAAGAAGCGAGGTTACAGGGTGGGGAAGGGAACCACCGTAGGGTACGTGGTGGTTAAGGGAGGGGAGAAGGTGTCTGAGAGGGCCGTGCCGTATATCCTGCTTGACGACCCTAAGAGAATTGACGTGGACTATTACGTAGAGAAGCAGATAATACCCGCCGCGTTGAGAATCGCCGAGGTTGTGAGCGTGAAGGAGGGCGACCTCAAAACAGGCAGGGCTGAAAAATCGCTACTGGACTTTTTGTAGTTGTTCGAACGTCAATATTTTCATATCTTCAGGGACCTTGGTCAGCGGCCCCACCCTTGCAGTTACAATCAACTTAACGCCCTTCTTAGCCGCTAGGTCGACGATTCTCTGCGTAGTTATTCCGTCCATGACGACGGCATATACAGAATCGCCTGTGGCGGCTAGGAAGTCGGGTAGTTCTCTGACCGGCATCTTCTTCAGCAACGTCCAGTTGGCGTCGTAGATCTCCGCCTCCAGGGTGCCGAGCATCTCCTCTATCTTTTTGGCTATGTCAAAGGGGAACTGCGGCATGGCCTCTTGCGGCTGGGCCGGCGGCTGCGCCGGCGGAGGAGGAGGGGGGGTCTCTGTCTTCTCTCCAGCCGCCTTCTGTTGCGCCAGCCACTCCTCCAGAGTCATCTTGTTTCTGATGGCTTTAGCTATTTCTTTGGCTGTTAGTTGCTCCACCTCTTTTCCTGGCGGCGCGCGGGCGACGTAATCTATGTGGGCCACCTTCATCAGCTCCTTCAGCACCAACTCGCCGCCTTTATCGCCGTCTATAAACACAGTGACGGACTTCTTTTTGCTGAGGTCTATTATTGTCTGCGGTATCCCTCTGCTTATGCCTTCTAGAGCTATGGTGTTTCTGTATCCGTGCTTGACTAGGTTCACCACGTCGGCTCTTCCCTCTACTATGATTATGGAGTCGGACTTGTCGACGTCTGGACCTGCCGGAAGCTTCTCGGGTCCGTATTCGACTACCTCCGCCTTGGCTACGTCCTCCTTCAGCTTGTCGATTATTTCTTTCGTATCTGGCAAGATCTCCTCCTCTATCAGCTTGACGAGCTCCCTGGCTCTGTCTACAATTCTTTTCCTCTTCTCTTCACGGAGATCTCTGATCTCTAGCACCTTTACCGAGGCGGGGTAGGGCCCCACCCTCTCGACGCTTTCAATAAGTGCGGCTATTAGGGCGGTTTCGTATCTGTCTAGGTTGCTTGGGATGTATATCTTGGCCTTCGTCTTGCCGTTTTTCTCAACTATGTCGACCTCTATCCTCCCCACGCGGCCCATCATCTGGAGCTCCCTCAAGTCCATGTCTTTGCCGAGCAGGCCCTCTGTTTGGGAAAACAGCGCGCCTATTATGTCGGATTTGTCCACGCCGCCGTTTACCTCCATCTGCGCTACGATCATGTACTTCGCTACTATGGTTAAGGCTCCCATGGTTGCCGTCTAGGTTCTTCTTTAAAACTGTTTTCCCCAAAAATTTAAACCCCCACCCCGTTTCAAGCGATGCTCAGATTACTGCGGCAGGTGGGCGACGTGGTGAATAAGGCGCTTAAATACGCGCTTGACTTAGTACAGCCCGATGTCCCAGTTTTGGAAATATGTGAAAAGGTGGAGGCCTTCATCAGGTCCAACGACGCGAGACCGGCGTTCCCAGTCAACATAAGCATAAACGAGGTGGCGGCGCACTACACGGCGAAGCGGGGGGACAACCTGCTGGTTCCGAAGACGGGTCTCGTGAAGATCGATGTGGGGGCTCAACGCGACGGCTACATCGTCGACGCGGCGGTGACGGTGGCTTTGGGCCCGGTCTTTACAAACTTGGCTAAAGCAGCGAGAGCTGCCCTTGAAGCTGCGTTGAACGCGGCGAAGCCGGGGGTCAGGGCGTGGCAGGTGGGCGATGCCGTGGAGCGCGTTATCAAGAACTACGGCTTCAACCCAATATATAACCTCACCGGGCACAAAATTGAGCGGTATCTTCTACATGCCGGCTATGTGATCCCGAATTACCCGGACAAAACGGCGTCTCAAACGCTCTCTCCCGGCGATGTATACGCGGTGGAGCCCTTCGCGACCAATGGGGAGGGCTACGTGACAGACGGGAGGGAAGTCACGATATACCGCTTGGCGAGGATGAGACACAAGGTTTTTCAGCCGCTGATAGATATGGTGAGCTCGGAGGTGGGGCCCTTGCCTTTTACGCCCCGCTGGTTCCCGCAGATAGACGACGCCACAATCGCGATGGCGTTAAAGGCGGGGGTGTTACATGGCTATGAAGTCCTTGTTGAGAAGTCCAGAGGTTTTGTGGCGCAATATGAAGATACTATCTATGTAGGGGAAGACTCTGCGGTGCCCTTGGCTAGGACGCTCGATCTGTTGTAGGCCTCTAACGCGGAAAAGTTTTTATATACACAATTTTTGTCAAGCCATGAGTCAGGCAGTATTAACTCAGATAGGAGGCGTACCAGTGCTCGTATTGAAAGAAGGTACGCAAAGAGCATTTGGAAAAGAGGCGTTGAGGCTGAATATAATGATTGCCAGAGCCATAGCCGAGGTAATGAGAACCACGCTCGGCCCGAAGGGCATGGACAAGATGCTCATTGACTCCCTCGGCGACATCACCATCACCAACGACGGCGCAACGATCCTGGATGAGATGGACGTCCAGCACCCCATCGCCAAACTGCTGGTGGAGATATCGAAGTCCCAGGAGGAGGAGGCCGGCGACGGCACAACCTCCGCCGTGGTGCTGGCGGGCGCTCTGCTGGAGGAGGCTGAGAAGCTTCTGGAGAAGAACATCCACCCCACCGTTGTGGTAGGCGGATTCAAGAAGGCTCTTGACGTGGCGGCTGAGCACCTCCGAAAGGTTGCGGTCCCGGTGAATAGGACAGACGCGGAGACTTTGAAGAAGATAGCCATGACCTCGATGGGCGGGAAGATCTCCGAGACTGTGAAGGAGTATTTTGCAGACTTGGCTGTGAAGGCCGTGTTGCAGGTCGCCGAAGAGAGAAACGGCAAGTGGTATGTGGATCTTGACAACATCCAGATCGTGAAGAAGCACGGCGGCTCCCTCCTCGACACGCAACTTGTCTATGGCATAATTGTGGACAAGGAGGTGGTGCACGCCGCGATGCCTAAGAGGGTTGTAAATGCGAAGATCGCGCTTCTTGACGCTCCTCTTGAGGTGGAGAAGCCGGAGATCGATGCCGAGATCAGGATCAACGACCCCACTCAGATGAGGGCGTTTCTGGAGGAGGAAGAGAAGATCCTCAAGAGCTACGTGGATAAGCTCAAGGCGCTTGGCGTTACTGCCCTGTTTACGACGAAGGGAATTGACGACATTGCCCAGTACTACCTCGCCAAAGCCGGCATCCTTGCCGTGAGGCGCGTGAAGCGTAGCGACATCGAGAAGCTTGTTAGGGCGACCGGTGCCAGGCTGGTGACAAACATCGAGGACTTGACCGAGGCCGACCTCGGCTTCGCCGGGCTTGTTGAGGAGCGGCGTGTTGGCGATGAGAAGATGGTGTTTGTGGAGCAGTGTAAGAACCCGAGGGCGGTGTCTATCCTGGTGAGAGGCGGCTTCGAAAGACTTGTTGACGAGGCGGAGCGGAACCTAGATGACGCGCTGTCTGTGGTGGCCGACGTGGTGGAGGAGCCCTACATCTTGCCTGCTGGCGGCGCCGCCGAGGTTGAGGCGGCTAAGGCCGT
>Ga0272449_1001073_pt1 | contig 29496 bp, 28 predicted proteins | sample YNPCB0241_FD_198679 | JGI IMG/M metagenome (GOLD analysis project Ga0272449, IMG submission 198679) | Hot spring sediment microbial communities from Yellowstone National Park, WY, United States - YNP-CB-024-1 | ecosystem: Environmental > Aquatic > Thermal springs > Hot (42-90C) > Sediment... | reverse complement strand
GCTTCAGGAGATAAGTTGAGAAAAACTGGTATAGCAATTCATAGAGATAAATTGGGAAACATGTACATAAGAGATGAGGATGTTATAAATTTCATCAGGTCTGAACTGAATAAGAAAGATTTGAAGATTCGCTCATACTGGTCAATGTAAATTATGCTGCGAAAGCTAGAGTTCGCCTTCGCATTCGCTTAAATCCTCAAATAAGTCCTCAGATAGACTGGGCAGGTCTGACGATGCTATCTTGATCAGATCTTCCTTCCCCTCAGAATAGCCTGACGCTATTAATATATCGTCAGCTTCAATCCTCATATCTGGCTTAGGCCTAATACATCGGCCTTTTCGCCTTATGGCAAGTATCCGCATCCCCGTTTCTTCCGGCAGGCGAGTCTCCCTCAGAGTCTTATTCACCAGCGGAGATTTTTCGCTTACCCTAACGTAAGCTATGGTCTCCTCAGCGTCCATTATCATCATCTTTAAAACTAGGTGGGGTTCGATTCCCCTAAGGATCACCTCTGCTATTTCAGCGGCTGCATCCGCGATTTTTTCGGCTGCAACCCCTAACCTTACCAATCCAAGAAGCCCTTTAGCTTCTTCCTTGCTAAATTCGCTTAGTAAAACAAGCAATTCAAAATTTGTATGCAGCTTATCCACATACTCTTCTAGGCTGTTTACTTCTTCAGCTAGCTCTTTACTGTTTAATAGAAGCGCTGAGTAAGCTAAGCTAATCATTAGCTCAGATGTGTCCTTAAGCTCAACGAACCGTTCGGCTATATTTCTGAACCGCTCTGCTTCATCCCTTAAGGTTTTCGGCCGCTCCCCTATTCTCAATGGCTCAACCTCAGCTTTCTCCCTAAATTCTTTTATTCCTTCCTGAACACCGCGTATAATGAAAACATCGTTGCTTTTTACATACTCCTCATTTCCCGGATTTATTATCCAATCCTTGTTTCTACGGATGGCTATAACATCTATTCCCATGCTAGCTAAGTCTAGGTCATTTATTTGTCTACCAACTATGGGCGAGTTTTCAGAGATCTTGATTCTCGCTAAGCGCTCCTCAACCTTCTCAAATATTTCTGTTACAATTGGATGTATACCTATGTCTTGAAGAACTATGGCGGCTATGTCGCCAGCTGCATCTGAAATTTTATCCGCTGCTGATGCAACCTTGGCAACGCCTGATAGGGCTTTAGCTTCATCAGCATCCCTTGCAGCTATCATTATTTCCATATCCAAGAGATAGGCGAGTGTGTCCACATGATCCTCAAGGTCTATAACGTCTTCTGCAAGATCTCTGTCATTAAATAACGCTGCTGAATAGGCTAGGTCAATCATCAGTTCAGAAAGATTTTTCATTTCCAGAAGCAGTTCTCTAACGGGTATAGGCTTATACTCCACCTTCTCTTTCCTACGCATTTTATCTAGTTCTCTCCCTCCAAGAATATTTTCGCTTAAGATATTTTAAAACTTAACTCTTTTTTAATATTAATTATGACATGCAATAAGCATTTTTTGGGAATTTCCTGAAAAGAAGAGCGAATAATCTTAATGCAGCAGGATAATCAATATTGCTAGGCATACGGTTATCATCGCATCTGTTACAGAAGTTTCTATCGGTATAACAAAATTATCCGGATCTAAACCTTTCTTGAAAGTTAGAATCGCTATCGAGTAGACTAATAAAATTATTAATGGAGAAACCATGCTGAAAGATGCGATTACTATGAAAAAAGATTTCAAGCTTCTATCAATCAAATGCGCTGTTAACCCGTATATCGCATAATAAGTAAGCCCTGAAAACCATATTTGAACCAGATCAGAGAGCTGCCTTCTAATACCCCCTATTTTGGCTTCAATTAAACCTAGATGAAGCCTTGTTGTAGTAATCGAGCCGAAGGATGCCGCTATATCGCCAAGAGAATCTATGAGAGCTGGATAAATTAAGAGGACCCCATGAGCCTCTTCAAGTTGTCTCTCAATTTGAAGTAGGGAATATCCGGATATCATCGCTATTAACGTTGTTATCACAACGGCTAGAAGGGATTCCCTTAAAGTTTTCCAATACTCCTTTTCATCCCTAAACTTGTAAGTGTTAATGCAGGAGAAGAAAATTGCGATTAAACCTATAATATAAATCGTAATTATGCCCGCAATATTAAACCAAAAAATTGTGATTAATGAAATCACGTAAGATATTGTCGATAATACGTCTGCTATCGATGAGCTGAATGGATACAAAATTATGTCCGGATCTAAACCTTTTCTGTAAGCAATAAATGCTATTATCGCCGTTGTAGGATTAATTAATCCCAGAGAGATTGCTTGGATCGCTATGCTTGTAAAAATTATCATGTTTAGATCCTCTGCCGGAGCGCTGGTCACAATGAATGCTATGAAACTTGTAAGCAGACTTGAGAGTAAAGATAAGGTTAACTGCGAACTTAAAATGGCGTGAAAATACTTTGTATTCTTAGTTAAACTTGGATTTATAAGTCCCACATGGAGCCCGGTGCTAAGTCTTCCAGCCAGAATGCCATTTATAACCCCCCTTGTCGTTAGAACCGTGGGATATATTGCTATAGACCATCTTCTAAATCTTATGAGGCTGGTGTAGAACATGGTAAATATTACTCCTGCGACGAGTCCGAGAGGAGTGTTAATAAGCGAAAATATTGATTCTAAAAAAATTTTAAATCCTTTCCCATCTCTTTCTCTAATATCCAGCGTCTCTTTCTTCGTCGCATCATCATTAGCTATTCTCAACCTAAACACCCATCAATTTTTCGGGAAAATTTCGCCTTCGATTTCCATCTTAAAAATTATGATTGATACGGATGAAAAGTCTCCTTGATCATTTGCATTTGCCAAAAGCGGGCTGTTGACACCGTTCTTCCTCACCATCTTGGACACCCCCTTATACATCGATGCTTCACTCGAGTCCATCCCAGCAAAGGATCATTAATGACTTTTACAATAGGATTTGCTTTATAAATAAATTTTTACATTTACCATGCTGATAAGGAGGAGGAAAGAGTATTTGAGGGATAAAATTCTTCATCTGCTTGGGATTATAGGTCCCTTAATTGCCTACATAGCCATAGGTTTATCAATCTATCTGTCGCCTTGGTTTAGGTGGGAAAGCAATGCGCTGAGCGATCTTGGGCATGCGCAAAGAAGCGGGGTTGCACCCATATTTAATTTCGGCTTACTAGCGTCAGGTTTCCTAATAACCATTTATTCAGTTAAATCCCTAAGTGAATACGCTAAATATACAAGCATGTCATTAACATTTTCGGCTCTAATGTTGCAGGCAGTGGCAGCGTTTGATGAAATATATGGCGATCTTCATTTCCTAGTATCCATACTATTTTTTGTTTCTATAGGCTTCTCCTGCATCATATATTCCATAGAGAAGAAATCCATTCTAGCAGCTTTAGCCTTCACGGTGGGACTATCATCCTGGATTCTTTATTGGGCCGGTCTGTATAAATCTGGCGTTGCAGTGCCTGAGATCATATCGGCAGTAGCAGCCACTCTATGCATTGTTCAATCAACATTTAAAATACTAAACGCTCATAGAAACAAATCCTTTAGCATGCATGGTCATACTGGATCTAATGCGCATAAGCGATCATGAAATGATGCCTTTGCGTGAATATTTAAAAAATCTTAAGTTTTCCAAACTATTTTATCACTATGTGGGGGTTTAAGAATGATTGATGTAGCAAGTTTCGGCGAGCCGATGGTTGAATTCTGCGCTACTGATGTTGGCAGAATAAGGGATGTCTACTTGTTTAGAAGGGGCTGGGGCGGCGACACATCAAATTTCATAGTTGCAGTTGCCAGGTTAGGCGTAAAAGCTGGCTACATCTGCCGGATTGGAGATGACGAGTTCGGAAAATCATTCTTAGAACTCTGGCAGAATGAGGGTATAGATATATCCCAAGTAATCATTGAGAAGGGTGGATTTACAGCCGTATACTTCATATCCCTCTTACCCGGCGGCGGACATGACTTCACTTATTACCGAAAAGATTCTGCTGCAAGCCATTATTCCCCCTCAGATTTGAATCCAGATTATCTAAGCAAACTAAAGGTTTTTCACTCAAGCGGCATATCAATGGCTATCAGCGAAAACTGCAGAAAGACCGTTTTTAAAGCCGTTGAAATCGTTAAGGCTAATGATGGAATATTTAGTTTTGACGTGAATTTCAGACCTAAACTTTGGTCTCCTCAAATAGCTAAGCCTCACATTGAGAAGGCTATGGCTGAAGCCGATTTAATCTTCATGAGTAAGGAGGATGCAAGCTTACTTTATGGTGAAGAAACGGATAAGGTTATTGAGAAAATATATTCATTTGCTAAACCAAAAATTATCGTCGTGAAAATGGGCGGAGAGGGCTGCCTAATATTAGATGGCGGAGAGAAAATTAATGTTCCAGGCTTTAAAGTCAATGTTGTTGACACAACAGGGGCAGGTGATGCTTTTGACGGAGCGTTTATTGTAGGGCTGCTTGAAGGCAAAGATTTAGAAGAAATTGGAATATTCGCAAATGCTGTAGGCGCCTTAACTACAACAGGTTTGGGAGCTGTTGCGCCCATACCTAGAAGAAAGGATGTTGAAGATTTTTTGCGCAGCTTTAACATATGAGCGGGAGATCCCGCATGCTCCAGCTATGGGATGGATGCGAACAAAAGTTTATATTTTCTCTTTTATTTTATCGCTATTTCTGCTAGGCATGAGCAGGCCGAAGTTACGCCTGCTGAGATAGCGACCTCCGTAACTTCTCCTCCACGCGTGCTTTGCGGAAAAGTCTCGCCGAAGAAGACCTTTGTTGTGGGCGCGTGGGGATGGGGTCCGGTTGCGGAAGCCCACGTCTTCATCTGTAGGCGGTTCACACCCTGAGATACTCTCTTATAACCTGCGAGAATGGTTTACCCTTCCTTATCTCTTCAGATTCTCTTTTTTCCAGATCGTCAATTTTCTTAGCTCTCTCTAGAACCTCTGAAACTTTATCCTTCGGTATCACAACTATTCCATCTTCATCCCCAACGATTATGTCGCCGGGATTTATAATTACGCCACCATATTTTATTGGGACATTAACGGCTTTGATCTCTGTTCTTCCAACCGACGTATTGGGCGATAGAAAACGATAAAAGACTTGGAAACCCATCTCTTTAATCTCTCTTAAATCTCTGATTGCACCGCACATCACAGCTCCCTCCAGCCCTCTAACCTTAGATGCAAGAGCCATTAAGCCGCCGAAGAGCGCTATATCACACGTCTCATCAGCATCTAAAGCCCTCACAAGGATTGAGCCCCTTTCAGCATTATCTATTGCTTCTATAGCCTCAAACGGGATAACCCTTCTACTGGAATAACAATCCTGAATCGTAACGGCCGGACCGGCGATTCTAATGCCCTCTAAAACATAGTTAAAATGCGTATTTAACGTGCCATTTAAACCCATCTGGTTTAGAGCATCCGACAATGAGGCAGTGGGGATCTTTTTAAGTTCCCTAATATATTCTTCAAGGGACATATACATCACCAGCAGCCCTTTCATTATGTTAAAAATTATTATTTTTAACCCTTTTGGTCATCTTAAAATAGCATTACATCAGAAAATTCAAAATTAAAAATAGCCAAAATAGATGATAGAGAAACCCCGAAGATAAGGTTTTGGATCACCTAAAACCCTAGAATAAGCAATCTCTTCCTGCTATTTTCGGTGAATATGCAGCGCCATGCATGGATTGAATGGGCCCGCCCAGTCCTGCAAATGTAGCCTCATACCTCTAATTTTCAGCCCCAAACTAAACCTGAAGATTCTAGATCCTGCTCCGCAGGACCGGGCAAACCTAGATCATTAGAAAATTTAAGATTGATAGGGATGAAATGAACTGGAATTTAGTAGATTGCCACTGCAAAAATGAAAGGGAATTATAAGCGGAATTATCCGCCTCACTGTCCTATGGGGATTATTGGATGCATATTTTATTTGCCTGATAATTTGACCTGGCTAATTTTTATTGATGGGAAGAAGAATCCCTTTCCGAATGTTCTTCCCTCCTTCGAGATCAATTCAATGTCTCTGTAAAGATCCATTATATGTCCTCCAGCCATTAAATTCTTAACGGGATGCTTTTTTTCGCCATTCTCTATTAGGAAGCCTTCATCAATTGTTGTTGAAAATTCTCCTGAAACCATGTTAGGTGAGAATGATGCGTTTATAATCAAGATCCCCTTTTTAGTTTCTGCGATCATCTCTTCTAGGGAGCTGTCGCCTGGCTTAACCCTAATGTTGCTCGGCCCAGCGCCAACTTGTCCTCTATAGCCGCCTCTAATAGCGTGTCCAGTTGACTCAGTATTCATTATGCCTGCGGAATATGAGTTGTGAAGGAAAGTCATCACCCTCCCTCGGCTTACAACATTTAATGGCCTCTTAGGTACACCTTCACCGTCATATGTGCTACTCGCTATTGCCCCGGGAATGGTTCCATCATCTTCTATTTCAAGAATTTCCGGAGCTATTTGCTTACCTAATAGTCCAGATGCGAAGGTTCTCCCTTTAACCGCCGACTCGCCGGATAATGCGGATAATAAAGCTGAAAATAATGAGCTGGATGACTCAGGCGATAGAATTAGAGGCAGGGAGCCGCTTTCCGCTTTCCTTGAACTAAACTGTTCTATGGCTTTTTCAGCTGCTCTTTTACCAACCTTATAGAAGTCTATCTCCGATAATGATACGGCGAAGTCAAATTCATAGGAACTTCCAACATCGTCGCCCTCCCTATAGACAGGCTGTAAGTACGCTGAAGCCGACGTCTTCTCAGATTCAATAGAAACACCGGTAGACGTCATTAAGTATGCCCTAGAATGATTCGCCGCAAACCCTCCCAAATACATTGCACCGCCACGGACGCTTTCAGCAGCATCAATCATGCCCTTAGGAATTCTGCCAGCATCCTCCAGCGTAAGGTTAACTATCTCCCCATCGCATAAGTCAGGAACTTCGGGAGCCTTTGATGGTCCAGGTATGCCCTTAAAGTATGGATCTGGCTGTGAGATCCTTGCGAAGCTCACCGCTTGATTAACCGTAGCCTCCACATCCGCATCTTCCAGACTTTGAGAGTAAACCGCACCCATGCCTTTATTTTTGAAAACCCTGACGCCTATTCCAACATCTATCTGCGCCGAAGCTTCCTTCACGCCTTTGCCCATAATATTCACACTTAAAGACCTAGAGTATAGGGCAACTGCATCGTAAAAGTCAACATCTAGCCTAGAAAGGATCCGCATTGCTCTTTCAACCGGTGTAATCAAATCTATTTTCTCCAACTTTTCAGTTCACCTCCTTCCCCCAACAACTATTCCATCAATCCTGAAATGCGGCGCTCCAGCATCAACATACATGCCTTGACCGGACTTACCGCACATTCCAGGCATATCCATCCTGAAGTCTTTGCCAACGGCTTTCACATTTTTTAGGGCTTCAAGCGTTAAGCCGCTTATAGCCACATCTCTTAAATGCTCAGTTAACTCGCCCTTTTCTATAAGCCAAGCCTCCTCAACCTTACATGTAAATTGCCCCTTTTGAGATTCAACATAACCATATTGGGAACCAGCCAAGTAAACGCCGTAATCAACATCTTCCAATATTTCTTCAAGGGTTAAATCTCCAGGCGCAAGATAAGTGTTGGACATGCGCACAATGGGTGGATGATGATGCGACTGAGCCCTGGCGCTTCCCTCCGGTTCGCCTCCAATCTTTGCGGAGGATTCGAGTGAATGCAAAAACCCTGTGAGAACACCATTTCTTACAAGTATGTGAGGTTTAGCCCTTGTCCCTTCGTGGTCATATATGAAGTGCCCAAATCCTTGTCTCGTTGGATCATCAATTATTGTGACCAGATTGCTTGCTATTTTCTGCCCCAGCTTGTCAGCTATTATTGACTGCCCGCTGAAGACCAGGTCGCCTTCGCTATTATGCCCAAACGCCTCATGGATAAATAGGCCGCCGACTCTGGGATCAACAACTATGGGGAATGTGCCCCTAGGCGGCGGATGAGCGCTGAGGAGGCTAACAGCTCTTTCTGCAGCTCTCAACGAGAATTTCTCCACCTCAATATTTTCAACAATCTCGTAGCCGGCGACATTTCCAAGCCCTTCGAATCCAGCCTGCATATTATCGCCTTCCCTCGCTATGACTCTGCAAAATACGCGTGTTCTTGGAGCAACCTCCTCAATTAATGTTCCAAATGAGTTGCAGACGATAACCCTTGTTATGACATCCCCATATAAAATGAAGGTGTCCTTAACTCTGTCGCTGAAATTTCTGGCAGCCCCCTCTACCTCAAGCATTCTCTTAACCTTCTCCTCAGGGCTTACATCTTCAGGCTTAATCTTCATCTCATGTATGATCGTGTCAACTGAAGGTTTAACCTCAACTATTCTTGCCTCCTCACCCGCTTGAGCAGTTATCGACTTTGCGCCTCCAATTGCATCTCGCAGGGTTTTTTCAACATTCTGTTTTGTAGGCATATTTGTCGACGCAAAACCCCATCGTCCGTTAACTATAACCCTTATGCCAACACCCTTTAAAATTCCCGAAGAGAGAGATCTCGCAATGCCATTCTCGATGGTTATGCTGTTTCCTCTCTCCTCAAAGAACCTTGCTTCACAGAAACTTGCACCTTCATTAAGCGCTTTTTGAACAATTGATTCTAAAAGATCCTTCAAAATTAGCACCTGCCAAACACCAGAAAGGGAATAATATGGGGTATATAAGCATTTAGAGGAAACATTGTGAAATGCATACTTCTATGATTTTAGATCGGCGGAGGAGTAAGTTTTCTTTGCACCGCCGGAATCTTCAACCACTTAGCGAATTCCAGGCTTGGGGGCTCATTTACATAAAGGCTTCTCCTCATAGACTCTAGAAGGCTGTTTTCACTGCCCAAAAACTCCGCTGCTGTAAGAACCTTATGGTTTACGCTCAACGCAGCTTTAACTATTGGCTTTATGAACGATTCCCACCCTTCATCTCGAAGCACATGATGATCTAAAATGATCGTTGGAATCCGCTTGGCGAGAACCGTCAGGTTATCTATTGCTAGCTCTATGCTTTTCCGATCCATTCTGAAGTCTGCGAGATATGTCGGCGGACCGCCTATAATTAGCATTTGAGGTTTCTCGCTAAGAATTATATTTAGGGTTTCCCGCGATATTGGCCCCTGAACGTCCGGCGCGAAGAGAAGGCATTCGTCACCATGCCTAATTGTCGCCATTAAAACCCATCCCAAATCTGAACCCTCCGGACCATGATAGACTGGTTTGGAAAAGGATATTAATGTCCCTCCGAATGCGAATGTTCTTCCATCAGCCACCTCAAGCCTATCGGCTTGCTCCCCGCTAGTCTTAACGAATAGCCATCCGCGGCGTCTCTGGCTGAAGTTGACGTAAGCCCTGTAATTTTTGGCCAGAACTATTTTTCCACCGTAAATTTTCTCGGCTATTTCAGCTGAACACCAATTATATGCCCAGTCAGTATATGAAGGCGTATGATGATCAAAATGGTAGTGGCTAACAGTTACAACATCAGCTTTCTCAGCAAATTTAAGGATTGCTTCTCTACTATTCTTAAGCGCCATATACTCTTTAGGGTGGGGAGAAAAACCATATCGGTTTGGCCCCAGCGAGACTCCGGCGTCTAAAAGGATCCTCACATCCGGGGTTTCAACGTAGGTGCACATGGATCTGACGCCTAAACTTTCAGAGGCTATTGGCAGAACCTTTATTTTATTAAGCATATCCATATAAACACCATGTTATAAGCAGTCATTAATCCCTCAGCGAGATACTTATTTATTAATAGCCATTAGATATAGGCTTAATGGATTTTAGTGGGCTCCAAACTCAAGATCCACATCACAGTTAAAATCGTTTTCAGAAGGGTCGGATCTGTCATCGCCCACCAGAAATATTTTGGGAAGAAAGAATATTTAAGCGCAACTATTCTAAATGAATCTTTCCCATCTTCGCATGTCTGCCACCTTTCTAAGCCCATTATTTTTTAACGAGAAGCGCTTAAGCAGATCGTTTTTAATGAGAAAGATTTTTAAGGATTGCATTACCATTAGGCATGTGTTTAAACTGGTGAGTAAATGTCCTATTGTCCAAGATGCGGCATAAAGTTGCCTGAAGATGCCAGATTCTGCCCAAACTGCGGCGCATCTATATATCGCATTGTGAAGCCTAGGGCGGCGGAGATTCATTTAACTGGCAGTTTGAAAAGTAGAGCGCTGATCTTTCTGGCAGTATACATTCTTTGCATAAGTATAACGCTTATTGGGGCATCGGCAAGAATTGAACGGCGCGAGGCAGACGAAATAATGAAGGAGATGAATAAGTTGGAAAACACCATAAAGTCGGCTGGTGTCCAAATAATCTTCGGCAATAACTTTATTCATGCATTGATAATGTTCATTCCCGCGGTTGGACCCTGCTGGGGCGCATACATTCTTTATAATACTGGAAGAGTTTTTGCCGCATACAGCCTCATCTACAATGTTGATCCAACGGTTCTCTTCTTGACAATTTTCATTCATCCATTCGCATGGATGGAATATTTGGCTTACACTTTGGCGATGTCTGAAAGTTTATGGGTGGTGTATGCTGCGCTAAAACGTAATTTTAAAAATGAAATAATCATAGCATCAGTTATCATCGCCATATGCAGCGTAATTCTCCTTCTGGCTGCACTAATAGAAACTGCTCTTATTACCCCTATATAGTCCACAAAATTTTGCTAAAATATAAAAAATTGAAGGCGTATCCCTCTCAGTTTAGCATATTAAAAGATAAACTGCTTTTATATTTCTTAACGTAATATTTTAGCAGAATAAGCAGTTTTAAGGTGTCCGGTTTGAGCTATGAGATGTGGACTGAGAAATACAGGCCGCGCACATTAGATGAAATAGTTGATCAGGAAGAAATAGTCAGTCGGCTGAAAAGCTTTGTTAAGGCTAAAAATGTTCCACACTGCATATTCGCCGGGCCGCCGGGAACTGGAAAAACCACAGCGGCTCTCTGCTTGGCTCATGATCTTTATGGCGAGAACTACCGCGAATACATAATGGAGCTTAATGCTAGCGATGAAAGGGGAATAAATGTTGTTAGGGAAACCGTTAAAACCTTCGCTAGAACAAAGCCCATAGGTGAAGTAACATTCAAGATACTTATTTTAGATGAGGCGGATAATATGACGGAGGATGCGCAGCAGGCTTTAAGGCGCACGATGGAGCGTTACAGTGAAACTGCACGTTTTATATTAATAGCTAATTACAGCGGTAGGATAATTGAGCCTATACAATCGCGCTGCGCTCCATTCAGATTCACTTATCTACCCCGTGAAGCTGTAATCGAGAGAATTAGGTATATCTGTGAAAGGGAAAACGTTAAGATCCTAGATGATGGCATAGAAGCCATATTAGAGATTAGTGAAGGTGACCTTAGAAAAACCGTGAATATTCTTCAGACCGCGGCTTCGCTTAATAAGCCTATTGATGCCGAGGTAGTTTACTCAGTTGTTGGCAGAGCTAACCCATACGATGTTAGGGAAATGATGTTAATAGCCCTAAATGGGGACTTCATAGCGGCGAGAAATAAACTAAGAGAGTTAACCCAAAAGTATGGGCTCACTGGAATAGACATAATAAAGCAGATTCATAATGAAATTTTCAGGCTTAATGTGCCTGATAAATGGAAAGTTAAATTGGCCGACATAGCCGGAGAGGTGGATTATAGGCTGATCCAGGGAGCCAGCGATGAAGTTCAGCTAAGCGCCATGCTAGCTAGGCTTGTTGAGGCAGGTTACGAAATAAAGAGGGCTCTATAAGCAAACTCATGGTGTTTCCATGTCATCGGAAACCGCTTTTATTCCATGGACGAGGAAGTATAAGCCTAAATCGCTTTCTGAGGTTGTAGGCAATGAGGAAGCTAAGAGAAAGATACTTGGGTGGATACGCTCTTGGGAGAAGGGTGTTCCAGAGAAGAGAGCCATCTTCATTTATGGTCCACCGGGTGTAGGTAAAACCGCTACTGTCGAAGCCTTAGCAAACGATTTAAATATGGAGATAATTGAAAGCGATGCTAGCACCTATAGGACTGAGGAAGCCGTCAGACGCTTCGCCGGCAGAGCCTCGCAGTACGGCTCACTCTTCGGGATGAAGAGACTCATAGTTTTCGATGAGCTGGATGGTATAACCGGATCGGCGGATTACGGCGGCCTTAGGGAAATAACTGAAATTGTGAAGAACAGCCGGGTTCCAGTGATTCTCATAGCTAATGATGCCTATGACCCTAGATTCGCAGCTCTGAGGAACAATTGCCTCTTGATTGAGTTTAAGAAGCCGTCTAAGGTTGAGGTTATGAGGCATCTGGCAAAGATATGTGCTAAAGAAGGAATAAACGCTGATGAGGCTGCCTTAAGATTTATAGCGGAAAGAAGCAATGGAGATGTTAGATCAGCAGTGACGGATCTTCAGGCTTTAGCTCAGGGCAGGACTAGGCTGACATATGAAGATGTTTCCTGGCTTGCTTCAAGGGATCGGAAAGAGAAGATATTTGATGTTTTAAGAATGATCTTCTACGCGAAAGATGCTTCAACAGCAAAGGCGGCTGTCAACATGGCGGATGTTGATTTAGACATGCTTTTCGAATGGATATATGAGAATATACCCTATCAAATAAAGAATCCTCATGAATTGGCAAACGCGATGGATATGTTAGCTAAAGCCGACGTCTACCGTGGAAGGGTTAAGGAGACGCAAGATTGGACCTTCCTAAGATACGTCATAGACTTAATGACGGCTGGTGTTGCATCATCATGGAGTAAAAAGAGCGCAGGGTGGACCCCGTTTAAGTTTCCGGAACGCATAAAGACAGCCTCATTCTCGAAGGAAGAGAGAATGCTCCTTTCAGAGATAGGTAGAAGAATTGGAAGGAAATGCCATTTATCATCTTCACGCGCAGTGAGGGAGGTTCTTCCATATCTACGCGTAATCTTTCAGAATAATCCGAAGATGGCTAAGGGAATAGCGCGATGGTTAGATCTAACCGACGAGATGATCGCGTACATCTCTGGGGAGCAGTAGCCTATTCGCGTGCATGCTTTATTATATGTCCAACTTCTGGGAAAATTATTTCTTTAAGCGCTATAGATATGCTGTGCGGTGAGCCGGGTAGGCAAAATATTGCTTTCCCCCCAGTAACGCCAGCTATCGAGCGCGTTAGAACTGCCGCTGAACCTATTTCCCGATAGCTTAATGCTCTAAATATTTCGCCGAAGCCGGGTAGCTCCTTCTCAAGCAGCGGTTGAACAGCTTCTATTGTTACATCCCTCGGGCTTATGCCTGTTCCGCCTGACGTTATTATAACATCTACTTTACGCGACTTTATTGCTCTCATCACTGCTCTCTGGATTTCTGCCTTGTCATCAGTAACTATTTTCCGCATGGTTACCCTATGCCCATTCTCCTTAAGCATCTTAATTATTAAATCCCCTGAGGGATCATTCAGCATCCCTTTTTCGGCATACTCCTTATATCGAGATGTGCTGCACGTTATAACCGCGAAGTTTAGGCTTTTAGGAGCATCAATCTTATGTTTAATAACAGTCTCGCTCAAATTCACTCTTCACCTTTTTTATAACCCTTATATTTTGAATCAACGTATAGGGATATTGCCCTTCAGCATCCTTCTCATATTGCTTAACCATGTCCCAAATTGTGAGTAACGCTGTTGCTGTCGCCACTAGAGCTTCCATTTCAACACCAGTTTTGGCTTTAGCCTTAATCGTCGATTCAACTTCAACCGTGTTCTCATCTAAAATTTTTACTTCAACGTTCACGTTAGTTATGGGTATCGGATGACATAATGGTATAAGTATTGATGTGTTCTTCGCGGCTAGAACCCCAGCTATCTTAGCCGTGTAAAGCGGATCCCCCTTTTCCACCCTCCCCTCCCTAATTAACCTAACAGTTTCAGCTCTAAGCCTTATTTGCCCCTTTGCTGCTGCCTCACGGTAAATTTCAGGCTTGGGTGTTACATCAACCATGGACATTTATGGTGCACACTCAATGCTACGAATTAGTTGTCTTTTTATTAAGACAGGTTGGTTTCCCGCTGCTCCTGCTGGAAAACTGAGGCTTCCTCCTGGAATTTATCCATCTGTTTCAGCAGATCCTTAATTGCCTGCTCAAGACTTGATATGCGAAGCCTTAATGTTTCCATGCTCCTCTTTAAGTGTTCAAGCTTTACATAAACTGTCTCGGGAACTGAAACCCTGGATATGTACTCCTTTGCCTCATATATCTCCCTAAGTTTTAAGAGCTCAAGAATTCCCTCTGAGGGTTTCTCCAGTATATCTCTCGCCATCTCAATGAACTCTTGGCTTTCAGTGACAACCCTTCTGAGATGTTCTAATGCTTGTTTAGAAGCCCCGGATGGATCTGCTGGCTTCTGGAGGGTTTCCCTAAAACCATTTAAAGGTTGAAGAATCGCCCTAAATTTTCTTCTTATCGATGGAGCTCTCTCCGGCTTAAGTAGCAGCATTTTGTCCTTCATTTCCTCAGTTAGGTTTCTTATGGCGCCTATAAGATTCTCAGATCTCGCCCATAACTCTGCAGGCGGCAGCTTCTCGTAGGCAACATTTGCCAATATCTCGCTGGAAACCTTCTGAATGAGATCCTCAAGATGAGCTATCTTTGATTCTAAATCTTTAATCATTAACATTTTACCACTACAAAACTAAAATTAGCTTATTTAAATAAAAATATTTTTTTATTTCTGAAAAGCCGCATATTAAGCGATAATTGAACGAAAAGTATATAAAAGGTTTTATTTGAGTATTATGATGCATTAACTATTGAAGGGTGATATTTATGGCTGCTGGTGCCTCTACTGGTGGGATTCCTGTATTAATATTGAAGGAAGGCTCAACGAGATCTAGAGGTAGGGATGCTCAGCATAACAATATCATGGCTGCCAGAATTATCGCTGAAGCAGTTAGATCTTCGCTTGGCCCCAAAGGTATGGATAAGATGCTTGTTGATAGCCTTGGCGACGTGACGATCACAAACGATGGGAAGACCATTTTAGATGAAATGGAGGTTGAGCATCCGGCTGCGAAGATGATGGTTGAAGTTGCTAAAGCCCAGGATAAAGAGGTCGGCGATGGAACCACAAGCGTTGTGGTTGTTGCAGGCGAACTGCTGAATAAGGCTGAGGAGCTGCTTAACAAGAATGTTCATCCAACAGTCATAATTGAGGGATACAGAAGAGCTGCTGAAAAAGCTCTTGAAACCCTAGAAAACATTTCGATAAAGATTGATCCATCTGATAAGGATTTCCTTAAGAAGGTTGCTATGACATCAATGTCGAGTAAAGTAGTCTCAGAAAACCGTGAGCAGCTAGCTGAGATATCCGTTAACGCCATCCTCCAAGTTGCCCAGAAAGTAGGCGACCAATATAAGGCTGACCTAGATGATATTCTAGTGCAAAAGAAGCACGGTGAATCTGTAAGCGATACAAAGCTTATCAATGGCTTAGTTATAGATAAAGAAGTCGTTCATCCCGGAATGCCTAAGCGCGTTGAAAAGGCTAAGATTGCGCTTTTAGATTGCCCGCTGGAGATTGAGAAGACGGAGTTTGACGCTAAGATAAACATTGAGAGCCCGGAGCAAATGGAGGCTTTTCTACGCGAAGAAGAGAATATGCTTCGAAACATGGTTGATAAGATTGCTGCGGTGGGCGCAAACGTTGTTATCTGCCAGAAGGGTATTGACGATATGGCGCAGCATTTCTTGGCCAGAAAGGGTATTCTTGCCGTCAGACGAGCCAAGAAGTCCGATATGGAAAAGCTAGCCAAGGCCACTGGCGGAAGAGTTGTAACAAACCTGGAAGATCTCTCTGAGAAGGATCTTGGCTACGCTGATCTCGTTGAGGAGCGTAAGATAGGCGACGATAAAATGGTGTTTATTGAGGGTTGCAGGAACCCCCATGCAGTGGCTATACTGATCCGTGGAGGAGCTGAGCGTATTGTCGATGAGGCTGAAAGATCTATCCACGATGCGCTCTGCGTTGTTAGAGATGTTGTTCAGGAGCCTAAGATTCTAGCCGGCGGAGGGGCACCAGAAATAGAGATTGCCAAAGTTCTAAGGGAATATGCACAATCCTTGCCAGGTAAGGAGCAGCTGGCTGTTCAAAGCTTCGCAGAGGCCATAGAGGCCGTTCCAACAGCTTTAGCTGAAAACGCTGGCTTAGATCCAATCGATATACTGTCCGAGCTAAGGGCAAAGCATGAGAAGGGTGAGACTTGGGCAGGAATCGATGTTTTCTCCGGCAAGGTTAGGGATATGCGTGAACTGGATGTCTATGAACCATTAATTGTTAAGAAGCAAATGATTAAGTCAGCCACAGAAGCTGCAACAATGATACTGAAAATAGATGATGTCATCGCAGCCGGGAAAATGAAGACTCCTAAGACACCTAAGGGCTCAGAGGGTTACGGCGGAGAGTTCGAGTAAGAAATCAGCATTATTTAAAAAGACTTTATTTGCCCATCCCCATCTACATTATTATTTGTATTATATTTTTTATTTTTGATGATTTATGGTTAGGGAAATCTTTGAGGTTTCTGAGCCAATTCCGCTTCTGGGCTGTATTGCTTTTGGTTTAATTGATAGGGGAACAAATGTTATTCAAATTCGTCCAATTACAACTTGCCCACTTTCATGCATATTCTGTTCAACTGACGCTGGACCGAAGTCTAGATGTAGGCGAACCGAATATATTGTCCCCTTAGACTACCTTATTAGCTGGTTTAAGAGCGTCGTCACCTTTAAGGGCGAGCATGATATAGAAGCCCATATTGACACTGTTGGTGATCCCATAACCTATCCAAAAATAGTCGACATGGTTTCTTCGCTAAGCCAGATTAAAGGCGTTGAGATTATTTCAATGCAAACTCACGGCTCAACATTAACTGAAAGACTTCTCGATGAATTATCTGAGGCTGGCTTAACCAGAATCAACCTTTCACTTGATGCCTTAGATCGAGATTTGGCTAGAAGGCTTTCTGGAACAGAATGGTATGATCCCTCTAGAATTGTTGACTTAATGCATCATATAGTTTTTAACACAAAGATTGACTTATTGATTGCGCCAGTTTGGATTCATGGCTTAAATGATTCTGAAATACCGAAAATAATCAGCCTTGCTAAGGATTTAGGCGCTGGAAAAAAGTTTCCGCCAATAGGTATTCAGAAATATCTAATTCATAAGCATGGGAGAAGAGTAAGGAATGTCAAGCCGATGCCGTGGAAGGATTTCTACGCTCAGCTTAGACTGTGGGAAAGCAAGCTCGGCATCAAACTTGTTCTAAGCCCAAGCGACTTCGGCATACATAAGCGTCCAGCGATTCCGATTCTATACAGACGCTTTGAAATCATCCGTGTTGAAGTGGTGGGTCCAGGATGGCTCAGAGGTGAAGCGCTTGCTGTAACCGAGAGGCGCGATAGAAGCGTAACGATTGTGAACGCTGAGAAAATTCCATTCGGAGCTAAACTTAAGGTGCGTGTAATATCTAACAAAAATAACATTTTTGTAGCTGAGCCCATCTGAACCTTTTTAGTGCCAATAAAAGGGCTAGAAACAGATATATGATTCCTAGGTCAACTTATAGTTTGGGATGATGCGAGGCGACGGCGCGGAGCCTATCTTATGATCTGGGCTGTGACGCCTACTAAATAACTAACCTCCGCTGACCAAAAATAGAAAATGTTTTCTCATTATTCCGATGATGATAAATCTTTTTAGCCTAATTGATCCTCTTAATTTATTTATGGCTAATTGAATGGGATAGGCATACCTGGAGGCTAAGATTTTGAGACCTAAAATTATGGTTTCATCCGGCATAAGAACCGATAATCCGGGGCTCTTTGAAGAGGAGCTAAGCAGCATAGCAAATGTCATTTTCAGCACGTTCAGAAAGGATGAGGAGCCTCCTGAAGAGATTAAGGATGTTGACGCGATGATATTAGCTCTGGAGCCGATTGATGAGCATATGCTCAAATACTTTCCGAAACTGAGGATTATCGCGAGATATGGGGTTGGCTATGACACGGTTAATGTTGAGGCTTGTATGAGAAGAGGAATATATGTAACCCACACGCCTGGAATTCTATCCCACGCCGTGGCTGAGCTAACGATAGGATTGATGCTCTGTCTTTCCAGAAGGCTGATTCAGGCAGATAATTATGTGAGGACAATGTGGGCTAAGCCTGAAAGGTCAATTCTTCCCATCGGCATAGATTTACATGGTAAAACGCTGGGAATAGTTGGGCTTGGACGGATAGGATACGAAGTCGCTGTTAGAGCCAAAGCTTTCAATATGAAAATAATATATAATGATGTGGAGCGTAAATCTGAAGCAGAGAAGGTTCTGGAAGCCCAGTATGTAGATTTGGAAACCCTCCTAAAGAGTTCGGACTTCGTGTCAATACATGTCCCGCTAACTCCCCAGACGAGGGGACTCATAAGCGAGAGGGAACTTAGGCTAATGAAGCGGACAGCCTACATAATAAACACTTCAAGGGGTCCAGTTATAGATGAAGACGCTTTATGCAGAGCCTTAAGGGAGGGCTGGATAGCAGGGGCAGGTTTAGACGTATTTAGCAAAGAGCCTCTTCCACTGAACAGCCCGCTTATTAACATGGAAAACGTTGTGTTAGCACCCCATATAGGAACGTATACAAGGGAAACCCGGAGAGCTATGGCATTAATGTGCATAGAGAATGTCCGGTCGGCGCTGAGCGGAAATATTCCGCCGAATTTAGTGCCTGAGCAGAAGGGAAAAATATTTAAGAGGGATTCATAATCGAGTTAAGTTCTCGCCTTAAGAACAAAATATTAAAAACTTGATCTTGTAAATTTTTCTTGAGGTAAAGAGGATGGTTATGGAAGACTTCAACCTGCTAATTTCAACATCCAGGGGGAACGAGAACAACGCTTGTTCAGAGATATGGTTTCTTCTAGGGGAACTCGGCGATAGAGAAGCCATCGTTGATAGAACGGAAGTTTCAGGGTTGGTAGTTGCGAAAACAAACCTGGATCCATTTAAGGCAATAGAGGGTTTAAGGAGCATACTTAAGGAGAGACCTTGGGAGTTTCGATACGTTCTCAGGGTTGTGCCGATAGAAATCGTTGTTAGAACTAGAATAGAGGAAATAAAGAAGGCTACTGCAAGGCTGCATCATAAAATACTTGAGAATGAAACCTTCAGAGTGACCGTTGAAAAGAGACATACCGATCTTTCAACAAAAGATATTATTGAGGCAGCTGTCAAAAATTTAGATCGCAAAGTGGATCTCACTAATCCGGATAAGATCATATTAATTGAGGTTCTCGGCAAATTAACCGGCATATCGGTGATTAAATCACAGGATATACTGTCAGTTACAAAGGAGAAGGAAGCGTCGGCAGCAATGAAGGGTGAAGATAAAACTTAACGCTGTGTGACTAGAAGGGCTGCCCGCTCAATAAGGATGCTCTTCACAGCGTCTTTCAATGAAGCCCTCATGGAAGCCTCTATCTCTAAGCTGGATATGTTAAATGCTTCTATTATGCCGGGAATCTTCTCATCGGTTAATTCGATAACGCTTTGATCTCTATCACCACCCAACATATTTGAGACATAATTGAATGTAGCAATAGCCTCAGTGCGGTCATCGGCAATAATAATCAGGGCTACGCTAGAGGAGGAGGGTTTAACGCCTAAAATCTCAATAGCCCTTTTAATTTGATTCTGGCCGGAGGCGAACAATAGAACCTCAACCGTTGGGCTCCTAGATACATTTAAGCCAGTTTTGAAGGATTTCAGCGCATTCAAAACAGCAAAGTATATGTGCTCGAATCCAGCTATTAAAGCAGCATCTAAAACCTGAACATAGCATCTTCCGGAACCGCTCTTAATGAGGCTGAAAAGTAAATCTTTGTCGTCGATTTTTATGTTTTTAAAGCCCTCAACTATTAAATATTTATCTAGAATATTGGTTTCTATCATTTAATCTCACTTAGAACTTCACTTATGAATCGGTTCACTAAGCGTTCATCCATTCCGCCTTTAATGAGCTTCTGTTTTGCCACATCTACTGGCGTACCGCTTCTAATGCATCTCTCAATGAGATTTCTAACAGTTTCTTTCCTCTCCCATGGGAAGATCACCCAGCGCCTAGTAACCCTAATGTAGTAATCCGGTATAATTATGCTCCACGGCTTATAATAAATAGTTGCAATTTTAACTTCACTCACTTTATGCTCCAATACATGTTTCTTAACTAGTTCAAGGCTTTTACCAGTATCAGCGACATCATCCATTATTAAAACTTTTTTACCCTTAACGGGCATGGATAAGGGTTGCGTTATAATAGGCTTACTTCCAGTCTCGGCAACCCCGCGGTAAAATTCAACTCTAACATTAGCCAACTCAACATTGCCGAGAAGATCGGACATAACTCTGGCTGGAGGCCAGCCGCCTCGTGAAACGCCAACTATTATGTTTGGCGAGAATCCATCGCGCCTAATCATATCGGCTAGGGCGAGAAGCATATCGTAGATTTCATCCCATGAGGGAGCTTCAAACTCTATGTCTAAGCTCAAATGCTATCACAAGGCAAAAATAGACAGAATACAAATTTATGTTTTTATGGTTAATCCTGCACTCTTTAATCCATATCCAATCATGGGAGGAGGTGGGCTGATTTAAACTCTATGCAAAGACGCATATTCCTAGTGACATATGTAACCTATGCTTTATACTACTTGGCTAGGCTCAACTTTTCCGCGGCTCTCCCCTCAATAAGCGTAGACTTGCAATACTCAAAATTTGCTTTGGGACTGATTGGCGGCGCTTTCTCGATATCTTACGCCGCAGGTCAGTTTATAAACGGTCAGCTAGTTGAGAGTTTTGGGGCGAAAAGAATAGCTATTCTAGGGTTGGTCCTGTCGGCAATTATGAGTCTATTGTTCAGCTACGCTGACCTAATTATATTTTTCGTGGTAATATGGAGCATAAACGGGTATGCGCAATCAACGGGATGGCCGTCAGTAGTCAAGATCATAAGCAACTGGTTTAAATCAGGTCTAGGCACGGTAGGAGGGCTATTTGGCTCATGCTTTCTCGTAGGTAACATGATAGCGTGGCCATTATTGGGATACATTGCAGCGAATTTTGGATGGCGAACCGCATTCTCAACTCCATCTTTACTACTGTTTCTGGTGGCGTTAATCTTCTATTTATGTGTGGATGAGAAGCCTGAAGGAAGTAAGCAGGTTGGAAAGACCACTCCTCCCAAGTCTAAATTTAAGCGGATCCTATTCTCAAAGGAGATTGCAGCAATATCCTTAGCATACATGTTGCTTCAATTCGTAAGGAGCGGTTTCACTCTCTGGGCTCCATCATATATCTTTGAAATATATGGTTTATCATTAGATATATCTGGATATGTGGCTGCTATGATACCGATAGGCGGAATAGTGGGTTCAGCGATCTCCGGCTGGCTTTCAGATCGAGCTAAAAGTTTTGGAAGAACAATCATAATATTTATGCTAATTCTCTCTCTTAGCCTCACATTATTCGCGTTTTATTATGCGGCTCCTTACAGTTTTCAGATGGGTATAATCCTACTATTTTTGTCGGGCTTAACGCTTTATGGTCCGCATACACTGATGGTTACTGTTATACCTATGGAGCATAATGATGCCTATGGAGCAGCAAGCATGGCGGGATTTATTGACGGCGTAGGGTACATCGGTTTAACGTTCGCTGATCCATTTATTGGATGGATAGTTGATGTTCAAGGTTGGAATGGAGCTGTAATCTTTTGGATTATCAGTTCGTTAACTGCAGCTCTTCTCGTAGGAGGGCTAAACTGGAGCGATATGAAAAGGAAGGCTGAGCGTTAAACTTTGGCAAATTTCTTGATTCCGCCTATTCCCAGCGAATTTGTCTTAACAACGTTTAATTTTTGCTTTGCAGCTTAGGTGTTCAAAGTCTCTTCATTTTATGGATTAAAGGGTTATTAATAATGGGCTTATTTAGCGCGGCATGCTGGTTTTACCCAGCGTACATTATAAAATAAAAGAGATATAATCAAGATACAAAGATGGTTTATTTTTATTTCTCAATATTATGCTGCTAAAAGAATCTCTGATTAAAAGTTATTGAATCTCTTGGAGAGCCCTCAGCCTTTTAACGATGTTCGGATGTGTTGAGAAAAGCTCGGTTATCTGCTCTATTAAAGTGACTTTGCGTCTCAAATATTCGGCAACAAGTTCACTGTCGCTTCTTATCATGCCAGTTCTAGAAAGCATTAGAGAGTCTTTTTCAGCGCTGTCAGGATCTGATATGAAGAGAGCTTTGAAGGAGCTTAGTCCACCCATATTGCTGTATCTTCTGCTTATCCTAGTGGTTGAGTGGACTATTTTAACTAATCCTTCTGAGAGTTTTCTTGCGCCGTCATCTACAACCGTTGCGCTGTGTCTATCAGCGTAGTATTCCCTTAGCCTACTTAGGTAAAGCGTGAACAGTGTTAATATCCAATAAAAGGCTATGCTTGCAATTCCTATGAGCGCCATTAGGCCGCCGTTTCTGCGCTCATCCCTTCTAGTATACATTGAAGACCACATTAATGAGTACCCGACATAATAGAATATTGCCGGTAAAAGAGAGACAAACATCATTGTTTGAACATCGCGATGCTTCAGATGCCCAATCTCATGTCCAATTACAGCTTCAATTTCTTCCATATCAAGCGTGTTCAGTAAGCCTGTTGTAACAGCAACCCTGTTACCAGTTAAAGGTGAACCGTATGCGAATGCATTAGGTATTGGAATATTGGCTATCTTTATTTGTGGAGGCTTTATGCCGCTTGCCGCGCTTAGTCTCTCCACAATATTATATAATTCCGGCTCCTCAGCTCTTGAAACATTTCTCACACGGTACATTGCTTCAATAATGTATGGCGCAATAAGCCACTGTAGAAGATTAAATGAGAAGACGAAGACGCCTAAGGTTACGATGTCAAAAGCATCGATCAACGCCAATATTACTGTGAAGAATAGAGTGGACAACCCTATTATGGCGGCTAGGGTTGCAAGCATTGTAAACTTCAGTTTCAAGGTGCTCATCGATTATCACCCAAGAGTAAGAGAAAGATTAACCTAGATATATACTTTGTTCCGAATCTCTCTCAAAATTAATCATTTGCATAAAGTGCTTCTTTCTCCAGACTTAAGCTTAGGGAATCAAGAGTCTCCTTAATTTTTTTGGAAACTATTTCTCTAAGCCTCTCTGAAACGTAGCCCTCCTGCATTTTTAAATTAAACTTTTCTAGATCTATTTGCTGGATTTTCCCATCAGGCCACATGCAAATATCAACTTCTAGGTCAACGTAGCGTATTCTGTTCGGGTAAATCTCCAAGGGCGTATTTATGTTAACATATGTGCCCTTATAAACTCCATTTTTCGAGAAATAAGATGTTTTAAAGCTCCATTCGCCTATCTTCATGTTTGTAATAGCGTAATCCCCAGGTTCTTTGCGAACCTTAAGTCCATCATATATCCCGGCTGCGGAGAAAACTCTTAAGAGCTTTATTCGTTGTTCCTGCTCGTTAAATGCTATTATACGCGCCTCACCGAGATGAAAAACCCTCCCATCAATCTTCACATGCTCCATATCTATTCTAGAGCCCTCATGAGGATACTCGCGCTGAATAGTCTCTTTAAATAGGGCTTCAACATCCCTTAATGATCCGCCCCTTTCCAGAAGTTTCTCAGCCATTTCAAGCATGTAGGCTATTCTGCCGCCGCAGGCCTTATAATAATGATGCCCACATATGGTTGGCACCGTAATGCTTCTAATCTCGTCAAGTTTCCTTTTTGAGCAGAAGGGGAACTCAACGTCAATATGGGTTTTCCTCTGAGGATCTGAAGTCTCGGCTTCCTTTAGGGTTTCACTTATGACGGCCGCTAGATTCGCATCCGAGTGCCCTTCCATGATTGGAGAGGCTAATGTTGAAATTCTACGCCTAATAATGACATCATCAAATGTGCTAAATAATATTGATGCAAATTTCTCAACTGAAGCAGGATTGCCGATTACATTAACGCCCTGCTTATCGAAGCGATCGTTTATTTCAAGATCTACCTGATAATTATCCTCAGGCATGCTGGGCAAGTTGAATCTTTCTTTTATTGCAGCTGATGGCTGGACTATTTTGAAGCCGTTGTCTAACAGTAGGCGTGTCAGCGCCGTTGAATATATGCCTCTAACTTTAGCCTTAAACATGCATGCACCAGCCTATCTTTTCATAACCCTATAAAGTCCATCAATTTTTTCGATGTGAAAGTCCACATTCAATATTTCACTTGCAAGCCATATGTTTGATTCCAGATGATCCGAGATTACACGCGTCAGATATGCGGATTCGCCTTTTGCCAGAGCCATATATGGAATAAGCATATCAGCCATATGCACATCAACCGTTGCTTTAGCATCAATCTCATCGATAAGCTGCTTAACAGCTTCTTGAGCCACGGCCTCGCTGGTTTTGCCCAGTTCACCTATAGAGTCGCTTCCTAAAAGGACGCCTGTATCAGTCTCAGCCCATAAAACCAGCGAGCTGCCCTTCTGCAGTGGGTTTGAGAAATCGTTTACAATATGAATTTCGGGATTAAAGCCCCTCGCTTGAAGAAGCCTTGCTGCTTCCTTAGCCTGTCTCTCTGCAACCCTTCTATCGGCTAGAAATGTGCATACTGAAACTCCCCCAACAGTTTTCACCCTGCCAAACTCCTCAAGTTTCACTGGTAGAAGAACCCTGCATGGTTTAACCTTTAATATTACTTCCCCCATCCCTTTTGGGTAATAACCGTATTTTCTAACCTCAATCTGAGCCATTAAGCCCATGCGTCCAAGAATCTTGAGAAAAACGTTTATTAGATAGTTTATCGTTGGCGAATGCCTAACATCGGTTCCACCCTTAGAAATTTTAAGCGTAACGGGTTTCTCAGCGAAGGCGCATATTGGCAAAACCGTCATTATTAACATTGGTATGCTTCCAGCTGTTCCTATTTCAGCAGATATTTCCCCACCCTCTATTTTCCCAGGTTCAAACCATATTTCCTGCGACCCGACATAAGCCCCTTTCACATTTGCGTTGCAAATCTTTGCCGCTGTCAAAACGGATTCTAGATGCTGCGGTCTTAAGCCCGGTTCACTGCGCTTCTTACGTATATTATAGATGTGAAGCGGTTCACCGATTATGCTGGCTAAGGCAATTGACAGCCTAAGTATGGTTCCGCTTCCGCTTTTCTGACTTCCATCTATCTCAAGCATCATTGCTTCCTCTCTAAGCAGCGACGCTAAATAAGGATATGGCAAGGAAGAAAATAAGTTTACTTTTAAAATTAAAGTTTCGCCTGTTAAGCGCATTATGATGAAAACATAAAGTCTTTTCGGCGTCACGTAGAAAAGCCTGTTCTTCCCATAATCCCCTCAGATTCTTCAAGCGGCAATCCGATTAAGCGTACTAAGCGTAGATTCAAGTTTAAAAGAAAGATTAGTGAAGAAGGGATTCAAACAGGTCGATTGTTAAATGGCAGCTCAATCTTTAAACTTGCTGCTTCAGCGTTTAACGCTGAAGCCACTAAAGTCAACTCTTTTGCCTCAATGCTTTTTATTTTAATCTCTATATTTTTCGCCTCACCTGGTAGTAGATCAAAGTAGTTGTCGCTGGCAGTAGCAACATAATCTTCTTTCACGTCGACATTTACAAGTCTCGCATACCCCTCGGATCCGACATTAATAGTTAATGTAAGTTCATCCCCCTCCTTTCTAATTTCAGAGGCTTTTAGGCTGAGGAGAGCCTTTGGAAATCGAAGTTCCCTATGCCTATTTAGTAGCAGAACATTTCTATGCTTTTTATCATCGGCTTCAATGTCAAATACCATTAGGAATTTGGAGACGTCTGTTATATTAAGGTCAGCCAGCGTATGCTTGATCACTAGAGATGATGAATTAGCGGGGACAACATGTTCGCTAATTAAAGTTTTTGATGATTCCGCATCTGCCAAATTGATAATGGTTATCTTAAGCCTACATTTAATATTGCTAAGTGTATCATTTACTATCCATGTTTCAATAGTCTCATTCTTATGGAGTGGGGATACAATAACTGGTTCAAATGCTCTTTTAGCAAAATAGAAGCCCATTTTAGGCATTCCATAATAATCAACGGTTTCCCAACACATGTTGGGCCAAGGTGCATTAAAACTCCAATATAATACGCCGCCGCACTTGAATTTTCTCCGCCTGCAATGCTCTATAGCGGTTTTAAGGGCTTCAGATTGAACAAGCATTGAAAGAAAAATATAATTATGGAGATTCCTAGGTTCACCGTAATCCTTCATGTAAGGTAAAACTCTTTCAGGCACATGATAATGGTACAGCCAATTTTCGTTTATTGGCCATAGATTGCTGGGCGGGAGGAATTTCAGCATGGTTTTAATGTGGGGCGCTGCCTGCATTCCAAACTCGCTTAGAAATCTGGCTTCATCCTTCAAGTAATCACTTATTGGGGCCATTCCATGGTAGACTTCCCAATTATGGCGATCCCCCTCCATCATATCATTAGGGTTCTCCCCACCCCAAGGGCTTGAGGGCCAGTATGGCCTTGAAGGATCCGTTTTTAACACGATGGTTGGCAGAACTTCAAAATCTATTTTAGGCCTTGTGAGTCCATAGCCGCTTGCGAAATCGAATATTTCATTCTCATTATTGCCGCACCAAAGAACTATTGATGGATGATTTCTCAACCTGCGTATTGTTGCTTCAGCCTCCTTTCTAACGAGGTTTAGGAAATCCTCATCGTCCGGATAATGCCCGCATGCAAAATTAAAATCATGCCATAGCATTATGCCAAGCTCATCGCATATGTCATAGAATTCATCGTATTCTACAAGGCCTCCTCCCCAAACCCTAAGCATATTATGGTTTCCCTCAGCTGCTAGACGCAGTAAGCTTTCATACCGGCTCCTATTTAGCCTAGATATTAATAGATCAGCCGGTATCCAATTGGCTCCCTTGCAGAAGACTTTAACGCCGTTAATTTTAAAATAGAAGACTTTGCCATTTTCGGCTTCGCTGGATTCGGTGACAAGCTCAACGGTTCTTATTCCAAAACGCGTATTACATTCATCTTCAACTTTGCGTTCAACTATAAGTTCTACATGAAGATTGTAAAGACTGGGTTTTCCATATCCTAAAGGCCACCAAAGCTTGGGCTTCTCAACATTCACAACAAAGTTGTAGACGGCATGTTCTTCCATAAGGGTTAATGGAGCTTCAACATTGAACCTTGAGTCCTCGCATTCGCCAGCTATTTTAAGCACAGCGTTAGCGTTAGATCTTGAATCGATCTCCACGGTGATCTCTATTTGGGCTTCTTCTTCACCTATGCTTAAGGTCTTCACATATACATCGCTGATTGCAGCCGCATCGTAAGCGATTAGTTTAACGTTTCTCCATATGCCAGCCGTTAAGAGTTTAACAGCCCAGTCCCATCCATATTGATACTGCGCCTTCCTAGCGTATAGGCGGGCGTAGCTCCCATTCCATAGTAGGTTTCTTTCGCTAAAGTCTCCAGCGCGTCTCAGCGTCTCATACCATGGTGCGCCTAATCTCACGGCTAAAATATTATGGTCTCCATACCTGAGTCTCCCTGAAACATCTATTGAGACGGGGATAAACATGTCTTCACTGTCGGCTATTCGTTTTCCATTAAGCCACACCGTTGCGAAAGTATCTAGTCCCTCAAAGACCAGGATTACCCTTTTACCCCTAAGGTCCTCTGGAACATAAAATCTATACCGATACCACCAGTCAACTCTCTCAACCCATTCCCTCTTATCGCAGTTTTTTCCATAAAAGGGATCTTCTATTAGTCCATGGTTGAGCAGTGTTTCATGAACCTCCCCGGGAACTTTTGCGTCAAGCCACCATGAATCGTCATAGTCCTCCCTAAATTGTCCCACGCTGACGCCGAAATCAAAGTATTGCAGCTTCCAAACACCGTCTAGGCTAATAATTCTCTTCAAGGAGCATTCCACCAAACGCTGATGAGCATTCAGATATTTAATTAAATAGCGCTAAAATATAAAACGGTATTTGCGGAAAATATCATGATTTCAGTTAGATCAGCGGGTCCATAGATGTCTCGCGGAAAAAATGCGTCGCTAAATTTCCTGCTCGCTCTCTCATTCCTAATGCAGATGCTCTCGGGGGTTGTTAGCATGGCGGTGCCCATATATGCCGCCGAGATGAACGCTTCGCCCTTCCTTATAGGAGTCATAGGATCCGTCGGCGGGTTAATCTACTCTTTCACTCCCTTTATCTCTGGAACGCTTACAGATAGGTTTGGGAGGAAAACATTCATCTCCACATCTATATTTCTCTATGGGTCGTCATGTATGCTCTATGCCCTGGCTGGAAACCCCTACGTGCTTATGCCGATAAAAGCCCTAGAATGGTTTTCAATAGCCGTATTTTGGCCATCAATTGAGGCGCTGCTGGCCGACATTAGTGGAGATAAAATTGAAGAAAGCCTCAGAAAGTTTAACCTATCATGGATCTCAGGATTAATAATAGGTCCCATGATTGGCGGTTTACTGATTAGCGTTATCGGGGTTAAGGTGCCTTTCCTCGCGTCGTCAGCGGCTTCTCTCGCTCTAGCCATCCTGGCGATCATGGTGCTTAGCGAATCGCCGAGATGTGGGGCGGAAAGAATGCGGGAGGAGCCGAAAATAAGCGAAGGCAGCGTTTCAGCTACTGCGGCAATTACATCAGTAATATTGTTTTCATTCATCGTTGGGGTATTACTGAATCTTTTCCCAGCTCAAGCAAAGAGCCTTGGCATCCCAGCATACGAGATAGGTTTAATAATGCTGATCAACGGCGTGTTTAGGCTAATTGCGTTTCTAGAGGCTTACAGAATCGAAGCTGCGATTGGCGAATCCACCACTTTCCTAATTGGATCCCTAATTCTTGCTTCAGCGTCAGCCTTAGCGTCTTTTAGCTATACAACTCCAATGTTTTTCATATCATTCTCGGCTTTAGGCTTTGGAGCTGGAATACTATACGCTGCTTCAATATCCTTTATCCTCAAAAGGTGGAGCGCTGCGAGAGGTTATGGGGCGGGTCTCTTTGAAAGCCTCATAGGAACCGGATACTTTGCAGGGTCATTGATTGGAGGCTTCATTTCAGAATACGCTCAAAATGCACCTTACATTCTAAGCCTGCTATTAAGCATATTGTCCAGCGTAATTCACGCATCAAACATGAAGAAAAACGATGCGAAATAAAAAGTGATGCATC
>Ga0272449_1001070_pt1 | contig 29526 bp, 30 predicted proteins | sample YNPCB0241_FD_198679 | JGI IMG/M metagenome (GOLD analysis project Ga0272449, IMG submission 198679) | Hot spring sediment microbial communities from Yellowstone National Park, WY, United States - YNP-CB-024-1 | ecosystem: Environmental > Aquatic > Thermal springs > Hot (42-90C) > Sediment... | reverse complement strand
GGGGAATATCATTATCAATGGTTTTTGGAACATGAACAACATTTATATCTCCCCTTGCTTCTCTTTCAATCCAGTTTGCCATAAAAAGAGTTCCATCTCCACCTATTGTTATAAGATATTTGATTTCCAGTTTTTTCAATGTATCCATTAAAATTGGGAATTTTTCTTTAACTCTATCAGCATGTTCTCTTGATGTCCTTAAAATTGAGCCACCCTTTGTATGAATTCTTGATACATCATCAACAAATAGAGGTATAGCACAGGTGAGATCGCCATCAAAAAGAGGCTTAAACCCTCCCTTTATTCCTATAACTCTTTTTCCCTGATTTACTGCTTCAATTGTTGCAGCACTTATTGTTCCATTTATTCCAGGAGCAGGACCACCTCCTACTATAATTCCAACTGTTTCCATTTTTCAGTCCTCCTAAATTTCAATCTTTACAGGAACTTTTACAGGAATAACTGTCTTCTTTACAATATCAAAGGTGTTTACTACTCTTAATTTTTCAAAGAGAAGTTCAAATTTTTGTTCAAGTTCTTGCATTATTGGTTCTTTAACTTCTTTTGGTAGACTCCACCACTCTTTTTTAAAGGGTCCAAATCCCTTTTTACGGGTGCTGTATATGAATTGTTCCTCTGTTTGTCCTTCTTTCCATTCAGAGGCAAACTGTTTTTTAAGATAATCATATATCATTTTTCTGAAATCATCTGGTAAGTGTTTACTGTCGTAAATTATATTCTGGAATCCTGTTGCAAGATGTATTTCCGATGTACCTGTTTCAGGGAATTTATCAAAGGCTTCTTCTGGAAGGGTACTTGCACCGTGCTGAACACATCCACTTAGTCCGTATTCCTTGCGAACAATGTCTGAGAGAGTTTTCAATGTATCAAAATCGATCTTAACCTGTGCAATGCTTCCATCTGGAAGAACAACGCCCCCGTGTTTTGTTCCTGTTTGGACACTAAGCTTACTTAAGCCTTTTTCACCTTTAAAGACTTCTTTAAATCCATCAAGATAGGCTCTTGCCTCTTCAGGGGTGGAGTTTTTTCCACCTATTTCACCAATTTCACCACCAATGGATATTGTGATGCCTTCAGGTTGCAAATTTCTTACATGTTCAGTAAGTCTGGCTGTGTTTTCAAAATTAGGTCTTTGCTGTTCATAAATAGTCTCCTTGCTTAGGTCTACAAGGGTTGATGTGTCAATATCAATATTATAGAATTCTGCTTCTATAGCTTCCTTGATTAGCCCTTTTACATAGTTTGTCTCCATAACAGGGTCCTTTTCAAAATATCTTCTTACTATTTGGAAATGGTCTCCTTGAAGAAATACTGGACCAATGAATCCTTCCTTAACAGCAGCTGCTAAAACACAAGCTGAATACTCAAGGGGTCTTTGTTTGGTATAACCTATCTCAGAACGGGCAATTTCAAAAATAAGAGCTCCCACATTCTGCTGTATAGACTTTCTAAAAATTGCTCTTGCCACATCATAGGTTAATCCACGAATATTTATTGCAGGTACAGTAAAACCTAAAAAATTTTTTCCCATTTCTTCATAAAGTCCTTGAATTGAAGAGGGTATTGCACCCATTTCCTTAGCTATTTCCTTGATTATTAAAAGTTTTTTTGTTCTTATATCATCGGATTCTTCAAAAACAGCATCAAATATCAGTTCATCAATACTTTTTAGTATGGATTCTTTATTTTTCACTTTAACTATTCCTTCTTTGATTTCTACGACTTCTGTAAACTTTTCAAATGCCATATTTCACCTCCACAAAAAATTTTTTAATATTATACTCAATTTGAACAGTGATAGAAAATAAAAAATTTATGCCTCTAAATTACTGAAAGAGGAAATACTGTCTTTCGCTCATGAGAGATTTTGAAACTTTTTGCTTCACCTCAGAAAAATGTTTTGCATTTGGGGACAGTTTTAAGTTTGCTTACTGTGGTTATTCCGAAAGGTTCAATATCCTAAGGGGTTATCATCTTTTCTGTCACTATGTTTTCCTTTATATTATCCCTTCACTTTGTTTAGGGCAGACTCTGAGGCGAAGCCTAAGGGACTTATCCCTCCTGTCCCATTATGTTACCCTGAACCCTTGTTTTATTCAGGATAAACTCCGTTAAGGGTCTCTTCCTTCTGTAATTCTGAGGGACTCAATGTCTGAGGAATCTTTCAGAAAAAAGAGGGGATTATTCGCTCTGCTATCGCTCCGTTCAGAATGACCCTTACATTGTCACCCTGATTATCCCTAAATTGTCACCCTGAGGCGTAAGCCGAAGGGTCTCCTGATTAGATTCTTCGGTCGCTTACGCTCCCTCAGACGCTGTCCTGAGCAAAGCGAAGGAATGACAAAAAAGCAGAATGACAGGAAAGCGGAGAAGATCCTTCGCTATCGCTCAGGATGACGAAGGAAAGTCTAAGGATGACGAAGGAAAGTCTAAGAATGATAGAGAAAAATATCAGACTTAATGAAAAAGAGGCTCAGACGTTGTCCCAAGTCAAGCAAAGAAATTACAGAATTGTTCAAGATAGCACTGATTTCAAGGCAATTTTAAGGAGAGATTAAAAAAGGCTTGCAGATGTTAAAATAAAGAATGTTTAAATGGATTTTAAGAGTTTTTATTCTTTTTTTTCTTATTTATCTGGCATATATCATTATTTATCCCTTTACAATTGATATATCCTCATTGAAAAAAAAGAATCCTGAATTAACTGCTATGATGAAATATCGAATAAATCAATGGCAGAAAGAAGGAAAGAAGGTTAAAATCAAAAAAATCTGGGTTTCAATTGATAGAATATCTCCCTATCTTATAAAGGCTGTTTTAATTGGAGAGGATGACAAATTCTATCGTCATTCTGGATTTGATATTGAAGGGATAAAAAAGGCAATTGAAAGAGATATAAAAGAAAAAAAATTAAAATATGGAGGAAGCACAATAACTCAACAATTAGCCAAAAATCTATATTTAAATCCCTCTAAAAATCCTGTAAGAAAACTTCAGGAAGCAATAATTACCTGGCGAATGGAAAGAATACTTACAAAAAAGAGAATACTTGAAATTTATCTTAATGTAGCTGAATGGGGAGAAGGAATTTTTGGAGCTGAAGCAGCCTCAAGAATTCATTTTGGAAAGTCTTCGGCAGATTTGTCTCCTATTGAAGCAGCAAGATTAGCAGCATCTCTGCCTAATCCTATTAAATACTCTCCATCTGGTAATTCAAAATTTGTTGAAAGAAGGGCAACCCTTATATACTTCATAATGCAAAAAAGAGGAATAATTAAAGAAGAATATACTGAAACTCAACAAGATGAGAAACAACCAATCCTTGAAGAACAAAAAGATAAAAATTTAAATGAAAGTCAAAAAGAAAAATTTGAAAATTCTCCAAATTAGGCATTAAAAGAAAGATTTTAATCAAAAAAGCTATGCTAAAAAAGCTCTATATCTCAAAGAGAGTTCAATTTTTTTAAAAATTGGTGATTCTATAATTTCATCTAAACTTTTTGATAATTTTATTCGCCAATTTGGATACTCTGCAATTGTTCCTGGGAAATTAGTTTGCTCATCCATAAGGAGTAGGTCTTCAGGATAAAGAAGAAGATATCTTGATGAAGTAGCAGAGAGAAACTTTATTAATGCAATGAGAATTTCTTCAATCTCATATTCATTTTTTTCTTCCGAAAGATATCCCTCTTCTTTCAAAAGGGATATAATATTTTCTTTATCTTTTTCTCTTTCCTGTAAGGCTTTGTTATAAGCTGATTCATCAAAGATATTAAAATCTTTTCTCATCTTTATGTCTTTACCATTCCAATAACCTTTAAATGTAGGAAGGTCATGGGTTGTAATACTACATAAAGATTCCTCTGGATAGGCTCTTGATGGCTTAAATTTCTCATTTTCTTTTTCAAAATAAAAAACTTTCCAAGAATTTATTTTTCTTTTAATAAGTTCCTGTCTCATCCATTCTTCAGCTGTACCAAGATCCTCACCAATTACGGCAACTTTATTTAATTGACTTTCAAGGACTATAATTCCTAATAAATCCTTCCAGGGATATTGAACATAGGCTCCTTCATAGGGAGCACTTCCCTCGGGAATCCAAAAGGCTCTGAAAAGTCCAAGGGCATGATCAATCCTTAAAATTTGTCCTTTCATATTGGCTTTTAAAAATTTTATAAAAGGAAGATACCCTTGTTTTTTTAATTTAAAGGGAATCACAGGTGGAAAGCCCCATTTTTGTCCCTTTGGATTAAAATCATCGGGAGGTGCTCCATATTCTGCTGAAAGTGCATAAAGCTCCTGCTGTATCCACACATCAAAACTTGATTTAATTGAACCAAAACCCAAATCAAGTAAAATTGGACATTTAATTTCATTGAGTTCACTTTCAACAAGCCACTGAAGATATTCATAAAAGAGGACTTTTTTTTCGTTTTCACAGTAAATTTTATTTAAAAATTCTTTAGTAGGAGATTGCAATTCAGGTTCCCAGCTTTGCCAGTCTTTTCCAAATTTTTCCCTGAGGAAACAAAAAACTGAAAAATATTTTAAATCCTCTCTTATAACTGGACAAAGACTGTTTTTATAATTAATAAAATCCTTTGCTCGTCCATTAATATAATCTATATAAAATTTCTCAAAATCTTGTCTGAGAGCTTTCTCTTTTTCTTTCCATATCCGCAAATAATCAAAAAATTTTTCATTCTCTTCCTTTACAGAGCCCCGAGATAAATAAAGGGGGGTTTTAAATTCCCTTGATAATGCCGAGTAGGGACTAATACCATAAATATCCTCAGGATCATTATAATGCAAAGGATTTATGCTTATAAATCCACCAAGAGAGTTTATAATTCTTGCGAATTCCTTTAAATGAGAAAAATTTCCTTCTAAGGAATTTCCTCTTAAGCTCCAAAGATTGAGATGAATTCCCCAAGTTTTATTTTTGTAAGGAAGGAAGCATTCTTTTGGAACTATTATTAAAATACTTTCTCCGAATGCTCTTTCTAAAAAAATTCGCAATTTATAATAACCAATTGATAAAGGTGGGATATCGATACGATATTTGTTTTCTGATATATGTATGGGTTCAACCTGAAGATGGAAAGCATCTCCCTTTTGACCTAATTTTTCAAAGGGGAAAATTTCAATAGATGCTCTTTGGGGTTTCTTTAAATAAATCTCTATATAGCCGTATTCCTCAATAACATAAACGGGTTCTATAAAATCCGTAGCTGGATAATTTTTAAAATATTCAATCCAGTATTTAATGGATTCTTCTTCAAGGGAAAATCCCATTGCAGAGATTATTTTAGCTTTTGTATCAAAGGAAATCTCAATTCTATTACCTTTACAATCATAATAAAAAGGAATTATTCCAACTAAATTAGAAAGCTCACATATCAATTGTTTCAGGTGCTTCAAGGTAAAGTTCTCCTGCATCATAGTCATAGGCAAAAAGTTCTGCGTATCTTCCCCAATCAATGGCTGTCTCAAGCTGATTCCATGATTCTTCGGGAGTAAAATGATTTTTTAAAATATCAATGAAAAACTCTTCCGATACTCTGTGTTTAGAAATTGTAGATAGAACCTGCATAATTTGCTTAATAAGTTGAACATTCTGTAAAGCCACTTCTTTAAATATTTCCTTTTTCTCAAGTGTGTCAGCTTCTGCCCATTTCTTCCCTTTTTCAGTTAATAAAAAATCACCTTCTCTGATTTCTCCAAAATCAAGAATAACAGCAGCTTCAATTAATGGAAAAATATCATCTACTTCCATGCTAAGTTCTGACGAAAGGGCATAAATATCTACTATACCGCCTTTATCATGAACAAGTTCAATAAGACCAGCAATTGCTCCAACCTTTGCATGAGGTAAAAATTGATATCTTCCTGCTGCAAGTAAAAAGGGGATTTCTTCTGGAGATTTTATTAATGCAGTGTATATTTTATCCAACAAAAATTTAAAATCCCTTGAGTTTCTATCACGAGGATATGGTAATTCAATAGGAATTTCAGCTTTTATTTTTCCAGGATTGTGACTTAGGATAATTGCTCTCGATGACATACTAACCGCTTCCTCGATATTATGGGTAACAAGAATTATAGCCTTAACTGGTAGCTTTCCATCTTTCCATAAATCAATAATATCTCCTCTAAGATTGTCTGCTGTAAGAACATCCAAAGCCGAGAAAGGTTCATCCATAAGCAATAATTCAGGTTCTACTGCCAAAGCTCTTGCAATTCCGACTCTTTGTCGCATACCTCCACTTAATTCCCTTGGATAGGCATCTTCAAATCCATCAAGTCCTACAAGATCTATTGCTCTTATTGCCCTTTCATTCATTTGTTCTTCATTAAGTCCTAATTCAACAAGTCCTACCTTCACATTTTCTAAAACAGTAAACCACGGAAAGAGAGCAAAACTCTGGAAAACCACGGCAATCTTAGCATCTGCCTTTTTAAGAGGAATCCCTTTGTATAGAACCTCTCCATCTGAAGGTTCTACCAAGCCTGCTATAATTCTTAAAAGGGTTGATTTCCCAGCTCCAGACTGTCCAAGAATAGATACAAACTCTCCAGAAAAAATTTTCAAGTCTATATCTTCAAGAACAGCGATTTCTCTGTTTTTCCCTATGAGAAAGGATTTTTTTATTTTTTTTGTCTCCAAAATAATCTCTCTTTTCATAAACTACTCCAGAACATATTTTGTTTTAGCAAGAATAAAAAGTCTTTTCCATATTAATCTGTTTATTCCAACTACAATAGCGGACATGAAACAGGTTGAAAGAAGCAATAAACCAAAATTTCCCTCAGCACTTGAAGAACTTATCAAAGCCCCAAGTCCCTCTGTCCTCATTATATCTCCACCAAAAGAAACATACTCACTTACTATTGTAGCATTCCAGGCACCACCTGATGCAGTAATAAGTCCTGTAACAAGATATGGAAAAATTCCAGGGAGAATCAAAGTCTTCCATTTTCTTATACCTTTAATACCATAGGCACGGCTAATTTCAATTAAATCTTTAGGAATGGAAGAAGCACCTGCAATTATATTAAATAACAGATACCATTGAGTGCCAAGAAGCATAAGAAAAATTGCACCTATATCAAGTCCACCGCCAAGTTTAATGAGGAAAAGCAATATTACAGGAAAGACAGCAGTTGCTGGTACACTGGCTGCTATTTGGACAATACCTTGAAGAAATTTTGCAGCTCGAGGATTTAATCCAATATAAACACCAACAGGAAGTGTCCATGAAAGAGCTATCAAAAGTGCTACAAAAACTCTTATGAGAGAATAAAATGAAGCTTCCAAAATTATAATAATATCATTAAAAGTTATAGAGGAAAGTAGTCCAACAGCCTTTAAAAAAGCCCATAAAATAATTGAAATCAATGTAAGTAAGACAATCAAACCCAAAATTTTGCTAATTTTATTTATTAAAGACTTTTCAGGTAATTTAAATTTTGTATAACTTAGTTTTTCAATCTTATTAATGCCATTGTTTAGAAAGTCTGCCAATTTTCTTACCACTGTTGAGCCTGTAAATAGATTAAGAACAAAAGATTCCCTTTCATCCTCTGGCGGAATTGTTTCCATCCTAAATCTTTGAGACCATACAATAAGAGGTCGCCAGATAAATACATCAAGGATTATTATCAATAAAATCATTGTTCCTAGTCCATATATGACATATTCAATGTTACCAGTGTTCGCAGCTGTCTGAATGTAGGAGCCAAGTCCGGGAAGTCTAAAGTCTTTATCTTCAAGAACAAACATCTCACATGCCATAAGAAAAAACCATCCACCTGCAACACTCATCATGCTATTCCATATTAATCCTATAGCACTGAAAGGAAGGTCAAGCCTTAAAAATTTAGAAAATTTGTTGAATTTAAAAATTTTAACTACTTCTCTCATCTCCTTTGGAATTGTGCTTATTGAATGATAGAAACTAAAAGTCATATTCCAGACCTGTCCTGTAAATATCAAAAGTACGCAGGCTATTTCAAGCCCTATTCTTTTACCTGGAAAAAGAGCAATCATGGCAAGAACAACACCTGGTAAAAAGGAAAGCACAGGAATTGATTGTAAAATATCAAGCAAGGGAATCATAATTTTTTCATGAATCTTTGTCCTTGAAGCAGTATATCCATACCATATGGAAAAAACTAAAGAAAGCAGGTAGGCTAAAAATATTCTCGCGAGAGACTGCATAGCATAGGCAGGAATATTAGCAGGATTTAAATCAATTTCAAGTGTTCTTTCGTAGGGTCCTCCCCATTGGGAAGCAATGTAGATGATAAAGGAAAGTATCCCTAAAACAATTAAAAATACTCCAACATCTATAGCCCTTATTCGAAAAGTTTCTGCAGGAATAGATATTGGGATTTTCATTCATTTCTCCTTGATATTGAAAATCTTATTATTATAAAAAAAGAAAACAATATTTACCAATTAAATTTAGCTTCAAAATCGCCTTTACTGTCAGAATGAGTGAAGCTAAAAGTCTTTATTTTATTATAAAATTAAAAATTTTTTGTCTCCAGCTCAAGATGACGAAACTAAAGGCAAGGAGACAAAATCATTGAATATAATTTCTTTACTATCATTGATCCTAAGATTGCCAAAAGAAAAACGATAATTTTCGCTTTGCTCAGGACAGCGTCTGAAGGAGCGTAAAAGAGAGTGAAGAACCTCCTACTTTTACTACAATCGGAATGAGTTCCTTTGGTTTAAAACTCAGGACTATGCCTCGGGACAAAGGCACCCCATAAAGTCATGAATTTTTTGGGATTCTGCACAGAGTCTTTCGGAATGAAAATCTAAGAGAGAGACCTCTTTTTTTCTATCGTAAATTTTGAGTCGATTTTAAGACTATTTAGATACGATACTTTTAGTGTAAAATACATTATGAAAAAATCATAATTTTAATAAGATGAAACTTTTAAAAAAATTTTTGATTTTACCTCTTTACGGAATAGGTGATACATTGATGACAACTCCTGCGATCGAAGTTCTTAAAAAATCAATCGATTGCAGAATCGTAAACCTATGCATGTTTAAATCCAATTATGAAGTTTTAAAAAACAATCCCTTCATTGATGAACTTATTTATTTCCCTTTCTTAGAAAAAGGAGTCTTGAAATCATTAAAATTTATTTTGTCTCTTGAAAAATTTGATTGTTCAATAAATTTTTACCCTTCAAACAGAAAACAATATAACATATTAAGCTTTCTTACAGGATCAAAAATAAGATTAGGACATAGATATTTTAAAAGAGACCTTTTGGAGCTTAATTTTCTCAAAAATAAAACTTTAAAAGAAAATCCAAATCTTCACAATGTTGAGGAAAATCTTCAACTTTTAGATTTTCTTGGAATAAGTATAAAAGATACAGGAAAGATGAGAATTTATCTAAAAGAAGAAGAAATTGAGCAGGGGGAAATATTAGTAAAATCATCATCCGAAAAAGATATCAAAGTCGGAGTTCATACAGGAACAAGCAGTTTTAAAGGTCACAGGTATAGAAGATGGTCTATAGATAAATTTCTTGAACTTATAAACAATCTATCAGAAATTGATTTTTTCCTTTTTGGCACCGACGAAGAGAAAAATGAAAATGACTACATTCTAAATAATGCAAAATATAGAAATGTTATTGTTATTCAAAATAAGTCTATTCGTGAGGTTGCCTCAATAATTTCGCACATGAATGCCTTTATTTCTAATGACTCTGGACTTATGCACTTGGCTGCCTCATTAGGAGTTCCTGTTGTTGCAATTTTTGGTCCGACAAATCCAACTTGGGTTAGACCCTGGGGTGTAAAGCACAAAATTGTCCGAGTTGAACTTCCCTGCTCGCCCTGTTTTTATTATTCTCCAAAACCTCTCAAGTGTAATTCAGGTTTAGACTTCAAATGTTTGAAAGATATTGAAGTAAATATGGTAAAAGACGCCCTATTTGAACTGTTAAAATATTGATTCAAAAAATGCATCCTTTGAGGATTTATTTTTTTGATTTTAAGACGATTTTTTTGTATAGTTATGATTAGAAATTTAGAGGATAAAATATGAATTCCCTTGTAATAATACCCACATATAATGAAGCAGAAAATATTGATAGACTTCTACCCAAAATACTTGACCAAGAGGCAGAGATTCTTTTTATAGATGATGCTTCTACAGATGGCACGGCAGAGAAGATAAAAAATTGGATGAAAAAATCAGAAAGAATAAACTTAATTGAAAGACCGGAGAAACTTGGGCTTGGAACAGCCTATATAACGGGCTTTAAATGGGCTTTAAGCAAAGATTATCAATTTATCTTTGAGATGGATGCTGACTTAAGCCATGACCCAGCTGAAATTCCAAATTTTATAAAAAAATGTAATGAAGGCTATGACCTAGTAATAGGCTCAAGATACACTCATGGAACAATAAGTGTTGTTGGATGGGATTTTCGAAGGCTACTTCTTTCAAAGTTTGCAAATAGGTATGCTATAACAATACTTGGACTTAACTTTCTTACTGATATAACAAGTGGATATCGTTGCTACAGTAGAAAAGTCCTTGAAAATATGAACCTTGACATTATAAAGTCAAATGGTTATGCTTTTCAGATAGAGATGGCTTATAGAGCCTACAAGGCAGGATTTAAGATTGCTGAAATTCCGATAATTTTTTATGAACGCAACAGTGGCTCATCAAAGATGAGTAAAAAAATCATCCGCGAAGCAGCAATAATGGTTTGGAGATTGAGATTTGGAAGATGAAAGAATAAAATGTTATATTCAACACCTCAGATAGTAGACAAGGGCAATTTGTAAGAGAAGTTAATTAGCCTGGTTCTAATCTCTTTATTCCCTCAAATTTATCAAAATCTTCATCATAACTATATATCTCTTTTACCCCTTCTTCAATCATAAAATAGTAGTTAAAAATATCTGCAAAGGAAATGTTTACCTGAGGAAACACTTCAAGAGCTTTTTCAAATACTGATTTAAAAGGTAATTTTAATCCTCTTAAATTTAAAATTGGAAGTAACAATTCTTTAATTTCTTCTCTGGACTGTTTATAATAGGTTTGAAGGGTAAAAATTACTTCAAAAATTACTAGTGGAGAAGTTATAACTTTTTCTTCGTTTCTTTCTATTCTTTTTAGCAGTTCCAGAACATCATAAGCTTTCTTTTCGTCGTCCTTTGTAAAGTATCTAAGGAGTATGTTTGTATCAAGAAATTTTTTCATTGAATTTCTTTAATTGATTCCTCTGAGATTTCTTTTTCAACAAAATCTCTGATTTGTTTAAAATCTTCTGGTTTCTGTATAGGCTTTACTTTTCCAAAATTTTCCTCAAGTTTTGATTTCACTGGCATAATTTTAACTGTATTATCTTCTATAACAAAAGTAATCTGCTCACCGGGTTTAACTCCAAGAAACTCTCTTACTTGTTTAGGTAAAGTAATCTGAGATTTTTTTGTAAGAACAGATTTATCAGTAAGGATTTTCATAATTTCTTACCTCCTTTTAAGTATTACTTATTAAATATAATATAAAAGCTCATATAAAAAGTCAATAAATTTTTTTATTGTCTAAATTTTCTGATAGAAAATAGCTGTCTTGAGAGATATTAGAGATTCTTAGGTAACAGTACTTAGCGAAGCGTCCGCAGTAGCAACTGTTTGAACCGAAGGTTGAGTTTTGCGGCTGTAGCGAAGTGAATCCCCGCCAAAGTTCGGGGTTTCACTTCCTCAAAGGGGTTAAACATATTAATCTTCCAGATTTTTTCATCAGGAGATATTATAATTTCAAAGACATTTTTTATGATCTAATAAGGATTGAGATTTGGAAGATAAAGAAGTGATATAATTTAAGTATGTTCCAGTATGAAAAAGAATCATTATTAAAAATTACCGAAAAATTGAAATCTGCCTTCTCAGAGAGGCTTAAAACTGTTGTGGTTTTTGGTTCAAGAGTAAGAGGAGATTTTGAAATCATTGATAAAGAAAAAGCGGAAGATGCTCTAAATTTTGTTTTTACATGATAAAAAAATAAAGAAAATAATAACGCAATATGAACCCTAAATATAGAGAAAAAATTTACAGAAAATATGTTGAAATTCTGACAAAATATTCAGAAAAACCAAACGATAATCAAGAATATAAAAAACGAAAAAAACTCTATAATTTGAATTATAAAAAGTTTTTACCCTCTAATAGAGAATCTAAAATTCTTGAGTTAGGCTGTGGTAAAGGTTTTTTTCTTAAATATCTCAAAGAAATGGGATATTCTAATATTCTGGGAGTTGAAAAATCCGAGTCGCCAATCTTACATGCCTTATCTGATATAAAAAATTATATTGTTGAGGACGATATGTTTAATTATATGAAAAATTGCTCTGAAAAATATGACCTAATAGTTCTTTTTCATGTCATTGAACATCTTTTCAAAGAGGAAGTATTAGACATTTTAGAATTAATTTATGAAAAACTATCAAGTAATGGAATACTTCTCATTGAGGTCCCTAATGCAAGTTCTCCACTGTTCGGGTGTATAAATAGGTATTCAGAATTTACCCATGAAATCGGCTTTACTCCATCAAGTTTAAGAGAGATTCTAATGATTTCTGATTTCAAAAATGTAGAGGTCTATTCTGTCAGAGACTTATCCATTCTTGCAAGGATTACTTTTAAATTCGTTAATTATTTCCTGCATTCAAGATTCACAAAAGATATGTTTATAGAAGGAGGAATATTTGCAATTGGGAGAAAAGAGAAAAATTAAAATACTCTTCATAATAAACTCTCTCGAAGGAGGGGGTGCAGAGAAAGTTTTTGTAAATATTGTAAATCGTCTGTATGATGAACTAACAGATAATTTAGATGTGGCTTTATTAAAAAAACAAGGAGTGTATTTAGCAAATTTAAAGGAAAGGATAAAGATTATCGATTTAGGGGTAAAATCAGAAAAAATTGGAAAATACTTGCCATCTATTATCAGGCAGTTATATCGTTTAGAAAAAAACTATGACTGCATTTTTTCCTTTATGTGGGAATCTAACTTTATTAATCTGCTTGTCTCGGTATTTTCTAAAAAAATTAGAATAATAAGCGAACGTATAAATTTAGAGGAATATCTTAATTCAACATTCACAGGTCTAAAAAAAATGATTATTTTCTCTGCAACGAAATTTTTATACAAAAAAGCCAATCTGATTGTTACTCCATCAACAGGGTTGAAAACACAATTGAACAATGTTCTTAGAATTAACGAAAAAAACATCAAGGTAATACCCAACCCATTTGATTTAAAAAATATTAAATACTTTTCAACAGAAGATATAGAATTTTTTCAACCTTTTATTCTTTTTGTTGGGCGCCTTCACAAGCAAAAAAACATTCCTCTATTGCTAAAGGCATTCAAAAATCTAAAAAATAAAGATATAAAACTAATTATTATTGGGGAAGGAGAAGAGAAATCAACATTGAGAAGTATGATTAAAGCATTAGATTTATCCGATAGAGTTAATATGATGGGATTTCAGAAAAATCCCTATAAATATATGTCAAAAGCTCTTTGTTTAGTTTTACCATCTAATTATGAAGCTTTTCCCAATGTAATAATTGAAGCAATGGTATGCGGATGTCCTGTTATATCAACTGATTGTCCCTTTGGACCTTCGGAGATAATTCAGAATGAGAAAAATGGAATACTTATTCCTGTAAATGATGCATCTGGACTTTCTTCTGCCTTAGAGAAAATTGTGTCTGATGAAAAATTAAGAACAAAATTAATTGAAAACGCATACGAAACAGTCAAAAATTATGATATTGAAAAAATCGTTCAAGAATATAAAAAAGCAATTTTAGAGGTTAATTGACAATGCTCAGCAGTATATTAATCTATTATCCACTGAATTTATTTTTGAGGGGATAAATATGAAAATTACCTTTTCTTTTGGAAAAAATTGGAAAAATTATGTAAAAAATGTAGTTAATGAAAAGGTTATTGAGGAGGCAAAAAAATCTCTTGAAAGATATGAGATAGATTTTTATGATAAAACATTTATTGATGTAGGTTGTGGAAGTGGATTGTTTTCTCTCTCTGCGTTGTTGTTGAGGGCAAAAAAAGTGATATCTTTTGATATCGATAAAGAGAGTATAGAAGCAACAAATCTCCTTAAAACAAAATTCAAACATCTCATAAATGAGAGTGCTGACTGGGATATATTCTGTGGGGATATTTTAGACAGACAACTTGTCATGGATTTATCAAAGAAGGGGGATATTGTATATAGCTGGGGGGTTTTACATCACACTGGAAGAATGCATGAGGCTCTTGTAAATGTAAGTCAATTGGTTAAGGACTCGGGATATTTGATTCTTGCTATCTATAATCACGCACCTTCTTCTCAATTCTGGTTGCAAGTTAAACAGTTTTATAATATACATAGAATAATACAACCATTTCTGATCTTATTATATGGAACTTATGTGATCCTTAGCAGAATCGTCAAACAAAGGACACTTAATTTGAGAAGAGAAAGAGGTATGCATATTTTTTATGATGCGATTGACTGGTTAGGAGGTTATCCTTATGAATTTGCATGCTTTGAAGAAATAGAGGAATTTTTAGGGAAATTAGGTTTTGTACTTAAAAAAGACTGTCTAAAATTGCCCTGTGGGAAAGGAGTTCAAACATCCTTATTATCTAAATTAAGAGCAATTGACACAGGCAATAATGAATTTGTGTTTCAAAAATTAACTTTTTAGAGAATAATTTGAGGTAATTAGGTAATGCCCTATTATAAAAATCCGGATTTTTCAATATGGAATTATCTGCCAAACTTGACTTTAACTAATGAGAAGCATCTTTTGTCTTTTATAAAAAGATTCGGAGGAGAGAGAGTAATTTTAGACATAGGTGCTGGCGGACGTTTATTGTCTGAGAAAATAATAACTGTTGATAAATTCTATAATAAAAACACAAGAGTAATTGCAGATATTCATAAGCTTCCCTTTAAGAAAGACTCGGTAGATTTAATAATCTGTACAGGAACTTTAGAACATATAGAAAATCCATGGATTGCTGTTGAGGAATTTAGAAGAATTTTAAAAAATAATGGATATTGCTACATTGCGACTCCATTTATGCAAGGTTATCATCCAGACCCTTCTGATTACTGGCGATTTACTATTGAAGGTTTAAAAATTCTTTTTAGAGATTTTGAGATCATTGAAAGCGGTATCATCTCAGGAAGTGCTTCTGGTTTATCATGGGCATTAATAGATTTTTTTAGAGCTTTCTCGGATAATCGTTATATTTCAGAATTACTTGGTATTTTTGCCAGATTTTTATTTTTTTACATTAAATATTTTGATTTTTTCCTTAGAAGAAAAAAAATAATAAACTTTTTGCAAGTGGTTACTATATTATTGCGAGAAAAATCTGATGTGTAGTATATTTGGTTGCTTTTCGAGATATAAAAACAAAGACTCAATAATTCAATATACTTTAAAAGCATTGGAAGTTACCCATTACAGAGGTCCAGATCACAGCAACTATGTATTTTTCGATAGTTTAAATCTCGCTGTTGGTCATAATAGACTTGCCATCATAGATTTGAGTGAAACAGCAAATCAACCTATGTTTTCTGAAGATAAAAATTTGTGTGTTGTTTTCAATGGGGAAATCTACAATTATTTAGAAATAAAAAATCAACTTGAACAAAAAGGTTATAAATTTTTGACAAATTCTGATACAGAAGTAATTATTCATTCATATAAAGATTATGGACTGAATTTTGTCAAACAATTTGATGGTATGTTTTCCATATGCCTTTTTGATGTTACTGAAAAAAAACTAATAATTGCCAGAGATATTGCAGGTGAAAAACCCTTGTATTATTATTTTGATGGGCATGATTTTATTTTTGCTTCAGAACTTAAACAAATTCTTATTCAAGATATTAAAACTTTGTTTAATTATGAAAGATTAAATTTTTATTTTGCCTTTGGCTACCTGCCTGATACTCTAACTTTCTTCTCAAATATCCATAAACTTCCACCAGCTCACATGTTAATTTTTGATTTAAACTCCAACTCCATAGAAGTACTAAAATACTGGGAATTTCCAAATTTTGAAAGCTCAATACCTGAGGATGAAGTTCTCGAAAGAATATGTGCAATTCTAAAGAAATCTGTATCTAGAAGGCTAATAAGTGATGTGCCACTTGGCGCTTTTTTAAGTGGAGGAATTGATTCAAGTCTTACAGTTGCCTTCATAAGAGAATTGGGTCTTAATATTAAAACCTTCACAATTGGATTTGAAGGAAGCATGAAAAATGAGAACAAATATGCAAGAATTGTAGCTAATTATCTTGAGACAGACCATACTGAAATTATTGTTAAACCTGAATTTGAACAAACTCTTGAAGAAATTGCTCTTTCATTAGATGAACCAATTTACGACTCCTCAATATTACCTACCTATTACTTATGCAAGCATGTCAGAAACAGTGTTAAAGTTGCTCTTTCTGGTGATGGTGGAGATGAACTTTTTGCAGGGTATGTTCACTACTTGTCCTCTGCTTTATGTAACAAAATCTCTCGATATGTACCATGTTTTTTTCGAAAATTCTTATCATTTTTAGGTATGACAATGCCTGAGGGAACTTTTGGCAAAAATACATTAATGAGCCTCGGAAGAGGAGGATATGAGTGCTACATTTATCAAACTCAAATTTTCAAAAATCATGAAAGAAAAAGATTATTGCCCTATCTTCAGAATTATGATGAACCAAATTTATTTAAACAACAACTAATGGACAAATACAGCGGTGATTTTATAAATAAAATGGCAGTAGCTGATTTTTTCACAAATTTGCAACAAATCCTTGTAAAAGTTGACAGAGCAAGTATGATGAATTCTCTTGAAGTGAGAACTCCTTTTTTAAATAAAGAATTAATTGAGCTTTCCTTTAGAAACATAGATGGACAAATGAAAATAAAAGATAACAAGACAAAATATCTTTTGAAGAGAATTGCTAAATTTAAACTTCCCTCAAATTTTCCAGTAGATAGGAAACAAGGATTTGATATTCCAAAGGATTTCATAACAAAAACTAACTTAATCAAAAAAATAAGAGACATTGAAAATTTAGACTTTTTAAATGAAAATTATATCTCGCAGATAATCACATCACAAGCAAGGAATAGGGGTAACTTCTGGAATAAACTATTTGCAATTTATATGTTTAAGGTCTGGTATTCAAAATGGGTAAATTAAATATTCTCTTTGTAATTGACCATCTTGGTGGTGGTGGGGCTGAACTACAACTTGTTGAAATAATGAACAATCTGAACAGAAGAGATTTTCAAATTAGCCTTTTTTTAACAGAAGGAGGAGGCGTAAGACAGAATAAGTTGAAAGAAGATATAGCGATATTTGGAGTTCATGGAGAAAGAAAGAGAAAACCTTTACGTACAATTTTAAATTTAAGAAAGCTTGTGAAAAAAATCTCTCCAGATTTAATTGTTTCATGGCTTGAATATTCAACTTTCATAACTGTATTGGCAATAAGTTGTTTGAAGTTAAGACATTATGCAGGGGTATGGGGAAATCTTGAATATATATATACTAAAGAAGTTAAATTGGGATTGATAAAAAAGTTTTTGTTGAGACTTGCTTATCAAAGAGTTGATAAGATAATTTTCAACTCATACAATGTAGCTGAAAAAAATGATTGGATCAAGAATAAAAACAAAGTTGTAATTTACAATGTTTTCGATGTTGAAAAAATTAGAAGAATGCAGGGTAAAGTCGAACTTAGAAGAATTTTGAACCTAAAAAACGATTATTTTTATATTGTCTTTGTTGGAAGTCTAGTTTCAAGAAAAGGCGTAAATCTATTAATAGAGTCATTTATAAAAGTGGCAAATCCGAAACTCAAATTACTTATAGTAGGTACTGGTCCCTTAGAGGAAAACCTGAAAAAAATTTCTGCTAATGATGAAAGAATAGAATTTTTGGGTTATAGAGAAAATGCCATAGAATATATTAAAGCTTCTGATTTGTTAATTTTACCCTCTTTTAGCGAAGGAATTCCCAATGTCATTATAGAAGCCTTGGCATGTGAAACTCCAGTTATTGCAACTGATGTTGACGGAATACCTGAAATAATTAAACATAAAAAAAGTGGTCTATTAATCAAGCCATGTAGCGTTGAGGAAATCAAAAAATCAATTGAATACGCAGTGATAAATTATCAAGAAATGATAAGCTTTGCGCAAGAAGGAAGGAAGATTGTAGAGAAGTTTAAGAGAGAGACCATAATCTTTCAATTTGAAGAACTTTTTAGGAATTCCCAACAAAAATGAAAATCCTTCATCTAATCTACGATCACATTAACAATCCCTGGGTTGGGGGTGGAGGTGCTGTTAGAGTTTATGAAATTTATAAAAGACTTGCTCCAAAGGGATATGATATAACCGTTGTTTCAGGAAAATATCCAGGTGCAAGGGATTATGAACAAGGGGATATCAAATTTAAATTTTTAGGAGCAAAAAATAACTATATCTTAAGCACTTTTTCTTATGCTTATTACACAAGTAAATTTTTAAGAGAAAACTATAAATTTTACGATATAATTATTGAAGACTTTGCTCCATGGAATCCTCTATTTTCATTTAAATATCAGCATAAAAAATTAATAATTTTACAAATTCAAAACTACCTTGGCAAAGAAATTATCAAGAAATATTTATTATTGGGCATTCCTTTTTATTTTATGGAAAAAAATTATCCTAAAAAATTTAAAAATATAATAGTTGTCTCAGAAGCATTGAAAAAGAGATTAAATTTGAATGTCTCAGTTATTCCAAATGGAGTTGAAAAAGTCTATGAAATAAGTAAAACAGGCAATTATGTCGGTTTTATTGGAAGAATTGATATCAGGCAAAAGGGGCTTGATTTAATTGTAAAAGTTTGTAAAGAACTTAAATATTTAAATTTTACAATAGCTGGTGATGGTAAAGACAGAAAAAGATTTCTTAAAATAATAAACAATCTAACTAATATTAAATATGTGGGGAAGGTTAAAGGATTAGATAAAGATAATTTTTTACAAAATTCCAGATTCCTTATTATGCCATCTCGGTTTGAAGGACAAGGGATTGTTGCATTGGAGGCTGCGGCAATGGGTAAACCTCTGATAGTAAGTGATATACCTGAGCTAAGCTATGTTACAGAGAATGGTTTTGGAATAAGTTTTCGTAGTGGTGATACAAATTCATTAAGGAAGGCGATTGAGTATTTATGGAACAATGAAAAACTAATTTTACAGATGGGTGAAAAAGGAAGACAGTTTGCAAAACAGTTTACATGGGACAGAATCGCAGAGGAATATGAAAATTATATAAATGAAATTTTGGATTTGTTATAATAATTTCAAATATGAAAATTTGGAGGTACAACATGATTAATGAAAAATATATTGTAGATGAAAAAGGAGAGACTATAGCTGTGATACTTGATATTTCAGAATATAGAAAAATTCTTGAAGAACTTGAAGAATTAGAATCCATCAAAGCTTATGATATTGCAAAACAATCAGGTGATGAAGTTATACCCTTTGAACAGGCAATTATGGAAATTGAACAAGTCAAAAGATGAGTTATAAACTTTTTATCTTACGAAGGGCACAAAAAGAACTATCCAAACTACCAGAAGATATATATGAAAAGATTAAGCAGGAAATATTTAAATTAAGTCAGAATCCTCAACCCATCGGAGCTAAAAAGCTGATTAATAGAGAAGGTTGGCGAATAAAAATCGGTAATTATAGAATAATTTATGAAATTGACAAAGATAACCAAACCATCACCATACTCCATATTGGACATCGTAAAGATGTCTACAGGTAAAATATTTTTTATATGTTTAAAGACATTTCCTCGGTTACTTTTGCCTTTGTATATGTCAATATTCTTGGCTATGTTTTTCACTCTATTGTAAGCCGAAGCCTCGGACCTGCTGGATATGGCGAATTTATGGTGCTTTATTCCTTTATGCTTACAGTTGGTAATATAACCGCACTTTTGGCAACAGTAAGCATAAAAGTCATAGTTGAAAACTTTACGCAAAGATTTGAATATTTAAGGTCTTTAAGAATTCTTGGATTAACAGCAGGTTTATTTTCTGCAATTTCAGTGAGTCTATTCGCCCCCTATCTGAAAACTTTTCTCAATGTAGGTTATATTTACTATTTTTACATAATTGCCTTTGTATGGCTTGGTATGTTTATGCTTGCAGTTGAAAGAAGTTTTTTACAATCTACAGGAAAATTCCCTCTTTTTGCCTTTTCTTCAGCCTTAGAATTGACAATTAGATTAATTTTCGCTATCACTATAATTTATGCGGGATTTAAAATCGGCGGAGTTCTCTTTTCTTCTTTTGTGGGGATTTTCACAGTATTAATCACTCTTCTTTTAATAAATGGAGCATTAATAGGTAGACTCGCAAGATTAAACATTAAGAAAATAATTACTATTGCTCTTTATGCATCTCCTTCTGGTTTTTTCGTATATGCTGATGATATTTTTATTAGAAGAATATTTGATGAACACACTGCAGGACTTTTTGCTTCTGTATCAATTGTCGGGAAAGTGCTTGTCTGGTTTACTCTGGCTATGCTCGGGATATATTTCCCTAAATTTGTTCATTCTAAAGGTACCGAAGGTTTAAAAAAATTTATTTTACAAATGGTTGGAATAATAATTATAGCGCAAATAATAGGTCAAATTTTTATTTTTATTGTAGGAAAACCTTTGTTCCTGTTGCTTTTCGGGAAAAAATTTGAGTTAGCAGTGCCATTTTTGCCTTATTATTTTTTTTCAGTGCTACCTCTTTTGTTCAGTTTGGTTTTTATAAGTCTGGCAACAGCCTTTGAAAAATATATCTATTTGATTTACATTCACCTGTTATGTTTTTATAGTGGGTTTATTTTATTCAAGTTTGGCAGTATTTTTGACTATTTGACTTATATTTTTTGTTTAAATGGTAGTTTTGTTTTATTATATTTTTGGGCATTAAGTAAATTAATATGGAGAAAACATGCAGTATAAAATAAAAGTAAAACCCGAAGACTTTTATGTTAAAGAGATAATATCTTTACCAATCAAAGATAAAGGTCAGTACGGAGTTTTTATTCTTAAAAAAAGAGGATGGAATACTGTTGATATTTTAAAAAGAATTGGGAAAAACTTAGGAATTCCATTCCGCAATATTTCCTACGGAGGTAAAAAAGACAGACATGCCCTCACTGAACAGTTTATCACAATTAAAAATATAAAAAAGAAAATCCTCTTTAAAAATGATAATTATTTACTTCAACCTGTCGGATTTTCTGAGGAGCCTATGGATCCGAGGCATATCATAGGGAATGAATTTAAAATCGTGATAAGGTCTATTTCTAAAGAAGCTGAAGAGTTTCTTTATACACCACTTAAAAGTATAGAAAAATATGGGTTTATTAATTACTTTGATGACCAAAGATTTGGTAGTTTTGATCCAAAACAGGGCTTTATTGGAGAAAAAATTATTAAGGGTCATTACAATGGAGCTTTAAAAATATATTTAACCCACATTTATCCTGAAGATAAAAAAGAAGCCAGAGAAAGAAAAAATTTTTTATTTGAAAACTGGGGAAATTGGCAGAAGTGTTTAAGTGTAGCAAAAACCCAAATGGAAAATTTTGCTTTTAATCATCTGATTGAAAACTCCAAAGATTATTTAACAATTTTAAGAAAAATTCCAAAAGAGGAAATGTCAATGTTTTTTTCTGCCTATCAGAGTTTTCTATGGAATGAAACTGTAAGACGTCTTTTAGTGACTTTGCTATCCGATGAAGAAATTATTGTTCATAAAGGTATCGTAGGAGATTATATTTTTTTCAATGAAATCGACAAAGAAAAGTTCAGTTACTTAGTGAAACTGCAAATTCCTACAGCATCATCAAAATTAAAAATGCCTGATGAAATAACTGAAAAAATATATAAAAATATATTAAATGAAAGAGAAGTTAAGCCTTCGATGTTCAATCTAAAAAAAATAAGACAGGCTTTTTTCAAATCCGTTGAAAGGGATGTTCTTGTTAAACCTGAATCATTTAAATATACCATTGAAGATGACGAAGTTTATGAAAACAGAAGTAAAATAACCCTCTCCTTTTTCCTTCCAAGAGGTAGCTATGCAACAATGCTTATTAAAAGAATTTTTGCCAAAAAACCTCAGAGGAGGCAATAAAATGCCATATTTTGTTGTCCATGAACACCATGCAAGAAATTTGCATTTTGATTTAAGATTGGAAAAAGATGGGGTTCTTAAATCATGGGCACTTCCTAAGGGACCATCAATGAATCCTGCAGATAAGAGACTTGCTATTATGGTTGAAGATCATCCCTTAGATTACGGAGATTTTGAAGGAGTTATCCCTGAAGGACATTACGGAGCAGGTAAGGTATATATATGGGATAAAGGTGAATACAATACTGTAAAAGGCTCTATCGAGGAAGGACAGTGGGAAATTAATATGGAAGGGAACATTCTCAAAGGAAATTTTGTTTTACTAAAACTTAAAGGAAGAGCTGACCAGTGGCTTTTTATCAAAAAAAAGGACAAATTTGCCGATTACAATTTTAAATTGGTTTATAGAAAATCTTGATTTTTTTAAAAAACAAAAACTTGACTTTCAAAATATCAAAGGGAAAACATAGGGAATAAAGATTTAGATGGAGCTAAAAGAACTAAATAAAACAGGAGTAAAAATTCCAGCAATAGGCATAGGAACCTGGGGAATTGGGGGATATTTAACTCCTGATTACTCAAAAGATGAAGAAGCAGTAAAGGCTTTAAAAAAAGGGATTGAACTGGGAATGTACTTAATTGATACAGCAGAGATGTATGGAAGAGGACACAGTGAAGAAATTGTTGGAGAGGCTATAAAATATTTTCCCCGAGAAAAAGTTTTTATAGTAACTAAGGTTTTACCAGAAAATTTAAGATACAATGATTTAATTAATTCTTTCCAAAAAAGCTTAAGAAGACTAAATACAGACTATATTGATCTTTATCTTATCCATGCTCCAAATCCAAATATTCCACTTAAAGAAACAATGAGCGCTATGGAAAAACTTGTAGAAGAAGGAATTTTAAAATTTATTGGTGTAAGTAATTTTAATATCTTTCAAATTGAGGAGGCAAAAAAATATCTTAGAAGAACAGATATTGTTGTAAATCAAGTAGAATATAGCCTTGTTGACAGAAGGATTGAAAGAGATTTACTTCCATACTGTTTAAAAAATAATATTACTGTAATGGCTTATTGTCCTCTTGCAAGAGGAATACTACCTAAAAATGAGCTTCTTAAACAGATAGGCATTAAATATGGTAAAACAGCAGCCCAAGTAGCCCTTAACTGGTTAATTCAGAAAGAAAATGTTGTTGCAATACCAAAGGCTTTAAATACAGAACACCTTAAAGAAAATGCTCAGGCTACTGGTTGGAGATTGACAGAGGAAGATTTACAATTGATAAACAAACATTTTAAATGAGACTTCCTATCTATTTTTATAAGGGTGATCCACATAAGTTCGCTGTAGTATTTATACATGGACTTGGCATGGATAGTTCAATATGGATTTCTCCTTCAGAGACAAGAATACTTGGTGGAGCTTTTCCATTAAGTACACTCACAAGAAATGAACCTCAAACAATAAAGCTTTATCAAAAGCCTACAGTTTTGCCTGAAAAGTTTACAATTGGGGATACATTTCCTCTTACTACATCTTTTAATGACTTAAAAGAAAAAGGATATTCAGTGATAACATGGTCGCAGAAAAAACTTCTTGGGTCTGTTTATAATGCTATAGAGGAACTTAAATATGTAGTTAATTTTAGCAATCTTTTTACCCGCAAAGGAATTGTTTTAATAGGACATAGTAGAGGAGGACTTATTGCAAGAAAATTTATTGAAAAATCTAATGGAATCAAAGCATTGATAACTATTGCAACCCCTCATAAAGGAAGTACAATGGCAAAATGGGTTGAATATATATCTAATTTACCTGATTTATTAAAACCGATTTTTAAAATCTTACCTAAAGAGAAAATCTTAACAAAGATATCAGATTTTTTGAAAAGTGAAGCAGTAAAAGAACTTTTACCTAATTCTTCTTTTATATGTTCCCTTAAAAAAATTGAAAATGTAAGATATTTTTGTCTCGGCGGAGAAAATCCTAATCTTTTAAATATATATCAGTGGAAGTTAAAAAAAGAAAATGATTTATTTATTCTTACCCCTGAGAAGGTTTTTTCTTTCCCTAAATCTTTTATTTCTTTATTACCAGAAAAACTAATTCCGAAAGAATGGATAAATGGAGATGGTTTAGTATCTGTAGAAAGTTCTTTAATTGATGAAAAATTTTGTAGAATCTTCTATGTTAATCATGCTGAAATTATTATAAACTCTGAAGTTAGAAGCTACATTTTAAATATCGTTGAAAGCCTTCAAAATGAAAATTAACTACATTTTTCTGAAACAAATTTTTTAACAATGCTTAATGCCTTTTTTCTATTTGTAAATCTGATCTGTCTATAAAGTTTATCACAATCTTGAAAATCAAGCCTATTTACCAACTGCACCGCTTTAATCTCATCTAAAATATGCGGAGCTTTGTTTTCTTCCGTTGGAATCATTTCTTCCTTCTCAATAATCATTATGTAAATTAAAGCCCTTGCTGATAGAATATTTTCTAATTCTTCATTTTCCTTTACACCATATATATATCTAATCGTAAGAAGGTCTCCAGGCGGAAATATCCATCTCTTACCAGTGATATTTTTTACAATTTCTTCTAAGGTAAAAACTGTTGATATATTTAAATTTTTTAATTTTTCACAAAGATATTTCTTAAAATACTGATGAATGGCACCTGCTTCAATAAATACTCTTCCTTTGTCAGGCAAAGATTTTAAAACTGCTTCAGCTCTTAAAATATCACGGAAACGGAATCTTTCAGCATCAGCTTTAGCGAATACCTTAACAGCCTCTACAACTTCCTGAAAATTGCTATTTATTGATATTTCATAAAAATCAATTAAAGCCTTTGAAGCCTTTTTCTCTATTGCATATACTTCTTTAAGCTCAGGATTTAATTCAACATCTTTTGGTGTTCTGCCTTCTAAAAACATATTATGTATATATAAAAGCCTTTCCATATAAGGTTCAATCTGCAAGATCTTTTTTCCTTCTTTAAAAAGACTCTGAAGAATTCGAAAAAATCGAAATGAAAAATTTGGAAAATCAAACATTTCTTCTATTAGATAATCTTCAATAGAAATTTCTCCCTTTAACATTTTCTCAAATAATAAGTTTGGTGCTTCTTCGAGAATGATTACATCACTTTGTCGCATTATTTTTTCTAAAATTGGTAAAGTCTCTACCCTATGATAAGAAAAAACTATTGTAATTTGCTGTTCCATACTCTATGTTATAATTTTTTGGGAAGACAATCAAAAAAATATCCGGGAGGTGTAAATATGTTTCTTTATCTTGTCCAACACGCAGAAGCAAAACCAGAGCATGAAGACCCTCAAAGGGGACTTTCTGAAAAAGGACTAAGAGATATTAAAAAAGTAGCTTACTTTATCAGCAAAATTAATATTCAAGTAGATGAAATAATGCATAGTGGAAAATTAAGGGCAAAAGAGACTGCAGAAATACTTGCTAATGCTTTAAAAATTAAAACCTACGAGACAGAAGGACTTGCACCTCTTGATCCACCAGAAATTTGGGCAGATAAATTGAAAAATATTGATAAGTCTATAATGTTAGTTGGACATCTTCCCCATCTTGGACATCTTGCTTCATTGCTAATTTGCGGAGACAAAGAAAAAAATATTGTTTTGTTCAAAATGGCAGGCATCGTATGTCTTGTAAAAGAAAACTTAAAATGGTCACTAAAATGGATGATTACTCCAGATGTTATTCCTGATTAATCTTTTAGTAGGAATTTTTAGGATATAAAAATAAAGGTTGACAAAAGGCAAAATATTGGATAGAATATTTAAAAATTCGATCTGAAGATCGATTTTTTTATTTGATTGAATAGAATTTAGTGGTCATGAAGGCCACGGTTTTAGGCAGAAGCCTGAAGCCGTGGCTTTTTTATTTGAACTATGATAGTAGCTGAAATAAATAAAATCTCTTGCTGGAATGAGTATGCCAAGTGGTATAAACTTTGGCGTGAACATAACAATTATCATGACCCAATAAAAAATTTTCTTCTAAAATTTACGCATCGGGGTACAAAAATTCTTGATATAGGTGCAGGAGATGGTATATTAAGTTTTCCTCTTGTTGAACATGGATGTCATGTAACTGCTCTTGAACCATCCCAATCAATGCAAAGCTACTTACTTGAAAATGCAAAAAATTATAAAATTCCAATTTCTATTGATTCAAGAAGATTTGAAGAATTGGATTCCCATGAAATATCAAAATTTGACCTTGCATTAGCCTGTAACAGTTTACATCTTACTGAATATGGAATTGAAGGAGCTCTATGTAAAATTTTTGACTCAAATATTAAAAATGTATTTATGGTTACCGAAAAAATTTTTGCCATTGAAAAACTTCAGGGTCTTTATCCTGAATACATGCTTAATTTTTCCTATTCATATCTTTGTGAGAGTTCCTTTGCCTATCACTGTTCTGAAGAACTCTTTTCTCATTGGGAATGTAAATACAAAAGAAAGCTTTTCAAGTGGAAAAAAATTAAACTTCTAAGCATGGTAACCTTTGAAAGAGAACATATTTGGCTTAAAGACTATGTAGTTGTCAATATATTTTACTGGAGGAGAGGAAGATGATTTTCATTATTTTATTTGCACTTATACTGTTTTTTCCTGTCTTTGTAAATTCAGAGGAAATTTCAAGAATCTATCAACTTGATGAAGTTACAGTCACAGAAGAAAAAGTTAAGGAAGAACAACAAACTCCAAATTCCTCAGTAGTTATTCCTGAACTGCTTCTTCAGGGAATTAGTTCAAATCTTGATGGAGCATTATTTAGACAACCTGGCGTAGATGTTCAGAGGCTTCAAGAAATTGGAGGTGCCCTTGATGATGACTCAATCAAAATAAGAGGATTTGGAGCAAGAAGAATAACCCTTGCAGTAGATGGAAGGATTTTAAATACTCCAGGAACAGCAGGTGGATATTTTATTGACTGGACAACAATTCCCCTTATAAACATTGAAAAAATTTACATCATAAAAGGTGTAAGTGATCCAAGATATGGAAATACTTTAGGTGGTGTTATAAATCTTATAACAAAAAAACCATCTGATAAACCTGTCTTTGAATCTCAGGCAATGAAAGCAAAATATGATACTGATAAGTTAAGCTTCTTCCATTCATGGAAACCATCAAACTTTGAATATTCAAGAAGAAAAAAACTTTGATGCTGTGATTCTTTCAAGAGCCTATCTTTGGGATCCTGATATTTATGACCTGTGGCATTCCTCAAAAACTGAAAAAGGACAATGGAATTTTTTCTCATTCAAAGATAAAGAAGTAGACAAATTTCTTGAATTGGGAAGAAAAACAGTTAATTTTAATGAGAGAAAAATTATTTATCAAAGGATTCACAAACTTTTATATGATAAACAAGCCTGTGTGTTTTTATATGAAATTCCTCTAATCTTTTATGCCGATAAAAGAATAAAGCAGATTAAGCCTGCACCCTATGGTTTACTTTATGGAATTGAAAAATGGGAATATGAAATCTCCAAGTGATTTCTCGAATAAAACAAACACCCTTTTATAAAGCCATATTATTTTCAAAAAATTTTTACCAAAATCTTTTCTTTCCTAAATAAACTGTAGGAATTCCAAAATTTTTTTGAAAGTAGGTATTTAGAATATTAATATTAGCTAAAACTTCTAAAACTTTTTCTTCTTTATAGCCAAATTCTGTAAAGAATAACTGCTTTTTTCTGCCATTCTTCAATCTTCCATAAATTTGAAAAATGTATGTACCAGTTCTATTTGCCTTTATCTCCTTTACTTCAATTTGTTCGATTTGATAGAGAGGAAAACTAACTTTTATGAAAAGCTTTTTAACTGTCACTATACCCTTTATTTTTGAAATTTCAAGTTTAATAGGTGCTATTAAATCTTTCATTAAGTAAAGAATTAAAAGATAAAAAGGAATTAACATCGATATAGCATAATAATTTTTCGGAGTAGCATAAATAAAAAGCATTATTATAGCGAAAGGGAAAAAAACCAAAAGAAGGAAAATTCTCAATAAATCATAAAAATTTGCCTTTCTACATAAAACTATCCTTAGAGGATTTAAATCTCTTACTTCAACATAGGGAATTTTAATCTCCTTTGGATTTATATCTTCTGATATCTCTTCAAAAACAATATTATCAATTTCCTCCTCTATTTTTCTTTTCTCATCAAATGTCTTACTCAGGTCCATAATAAAACTCAACTCTCCCACAGTCTTTGCTCCATAGGTATGGAAATTGAGAATATAGCCAATGTTAAGAAAAATCCGTGCAATTTCCTTTATATTATTTGAGCCAGAGATAGAAAAGCTTATTAAAGTTGGTGTTTTTTTATCAGTAAAAATCTCTAAAAGAATTTTTTCATCACTATCCTTTTTAAGATATGAAACAACCATTTTTTTAATTTCATTACAGTGGATTCTTTGAACTTTCTTAAAAATAAAATTTTTTATCCATCCTATCTCAATATTGCAATTATTTGCCCTTATCATAAAAACCTTTGGAACTGCAGAGGCAAATATTATAAAAAATACCAAAATAGGCAATGCAAAGTAGATTATATAAAAATAATCTGACAAATTTTGAATGGTCTTTTTAAGAAAAAGAAGTATTATTGGCAATTCAACAATTATAAGAACACAAATTAGTATTATAATTAGCAAATCTTTTGATAACTTTTCCCTTTTTGCTTCCAAAACAACAGATTCTTTCAATCTAAAATCAATTAAATCAAGAATCATATCTAATTCTTTCTATTTCTCTTCCTTCTCCTTATCCATTTATCTATCTCTACTACAAAAACAACTGACATTGAAACAGCGATAATATTTATCCAGTCGGAAAATGAAATTGGTTCTGTTCTGAAAATCCACTGAAAAGGTGGAAAGTATATGAATGCAAGTTGAGCTAAAAATGAGGCAATCAAACTGAAAAACAGGAACGGATTACTTAGTAAACTTATTCTGAAAATTGATTCATATTCAGACCTGCTGTTCCATGCTTGAAAGAATTGAAAGAAAACCATTGTGGTAACTGCCACTGTACGAGCCTTTTCAAGTGAGTATCCCTCTTGAAGGGCGCTTATAAAATTAAAAATAATTCCTAAGGATATTAATGTTCCAACGATTATAGTTCTTTCTATG
>Ga0272449_1001069_pt1 | contig 29540 bp, 31 predicted proteins | sample YNPCB0241_FD_198679 | JGI IMG/M metagenome (GOLD analysis project Ga0272449, IMG submission 198679) | Hot spring sediment microbial communities from Yellowstone National Park, WY, United States - YNP-CB-024-1 | ecosystem: Environmental > Aquatic > Thermal springs > Hot (42-90C) > Sediment... | reverse complement strand
CCACGGCTACGATGTCTTTCTCATATTTTTTAAACAGCGCCTCTATGGCCTGGCCAAGACCCTCTGGAGTCGCTGTGTCGAGCCCGGTGACTTTTTCTAGGTTTAGCAGGCTGTCTTTGCTCAGTGATGAGACCAGGTTGTCAACCCTCAGAACCCCTGTGAACAAGTCCCTATTGTAGCTTGCCACATCGGAGAAGGGTGGAAGCGTCAGGAAAGATTTAACAACTCTAGCCTCCCTCGTGATCACATTGAAAGCCCTTTTCTCGTCGTTTGCGGCCCCCTCGAGCGCCTCTACGATGCTTTTCCAGTTACTATCGTCGATAGCCTCAACCTCTAGCCCATACAGGTCGCGTAGCAACTGTCTGAGGCTCCAGAAGGTGGAGGTATTCCTAACATACTTGAAATAAGGCAACGCGTAGTGTAGCTTGTCCACCCCCTTTCTCTTTTCAAACTCGAACTGGTTCATGCCGGCCGAGGCAAGCTCGGTGGCAAGATAGTGGTAGAAAAGTATGTCTTCAAAGCTTGAGTGCGACAGCTTCACTGGATTAAGGTGCTCGTGGATGTCGACAAGGGAAATCTCTTTTATCTCCTCGTATAGCTCATAGTACAAGCCAGTAGAGGATACTTGGGGCTTCATACTGAACCACTAGGTATCAGACACTCCCAATATAAAAAATTGTCATGATGATCACCGGTAAATGGAGCACCATGCTTCTCTAGCCCAGGTGACCTCTTTACGTAGCGCGCGCCTTTTATGTTCCTGTAAGTTCATTAAACTAGTTTGTTTTTAGCCCGCCTAACGAATAGGCACTGTTCAAAAAAGTGTCAGTTTCAGTGAACTTCTTCGATTCTTAGCACGCATAATCGTGTAATTCGAGCGCGTTCCTATGAAACCTCTCGTTTGTACTAGTAATTGCTCGTCTATGCAAGGGAGATGGTAATCTTAAAATTTGCAAGTGCAAGCTAAACGTCTATACGCTCAGACAATTCGTTGGCATCTAGGTATTCCAGGTACTTTCTCCATAGATAGTCATGGGCTCCGTTGTCTCCGTAGATTATCTTGCCCTCATCGACTACTGTCTTGACTAGGCTGAGTGGCGCTGTGTCGAGGTCGACTAGGTCTATTAGTTCCTCGTGGACGCCCAGAGCCTCTGCAAGGTCAACTAGAAGAAGGCCTAGAGTTAGGGCGCTTGTAGGCCTTTTCTCGAATACCACCGCTATGTCGTAGTCCCTGCCCACGCCCTCCCTTGCCCTCGAGCCAAAAAGAAAAACGTACTTGAGACCATGCTTCGAGGCTACACTACGGAGAGCACTTTCTCTGCTTGGTTCTGGGTCGTCTGCGACGATACTCTTCAATTTATCGAGAATATGCGGCAACTTTTCAACTATCTCCCTGAACGCAACCGCTTCCAGCGATTCATCGATGCTAGCATAGCCGTGGACAAGAATGTTCCTGAAGCCTGCCAGGCCTACTAGGAACTTTGTCGATTCCTCGTCAAGGCTTAGCTTTCTCGAGAGCCAGAGTGCCAGTTCGCGGTAGGTCTCCGGCTTTCTGCCAACCTCTCTGACGGCAAGCATAGCGGCCAAGTCTAGCAAGTACTGGATAACTAGCTGGGCTAGCCTTTCGGTCGAGAACCGATCAGCCTCGCTTAATAACCTGTTCTGGAACTCCCTAAAATAGTACTCGACAAGTTCATACTGTCTCTTTAGCCTCACAATTTAGCCCCTCATTAGACATGTAGTCTGCAACTAAATAATTTTAGCCTCGCGCCAGCCTCAAAAAATTAGTGCAAGACAGAGGGTTGCCATGCACGTTGCGGTATGGCACTTGGATCGTGGGGTTTAAATAAGAGAGCGCCCATGGATAAATAGGAGAGCGCCTGTGATGGAGAGAGCGGCTGAATCCGAGAAGAAGAGAAGGATAGAACTGGAGGTCGAAATCGAGAACTTCGGCCCAATAAGCAGCGGGAAGATAAGGCTCAGACCCCTAACCATCTTCATCGGTCCTAACAACTCTGGAAAGTCCTACACCGCAATGCTTATCCACTCCATTTTTGAATTCCCTGCTGAATTTAAATACAGTGTTTTTGGTTATCTTCCTCTAATCTCTGAGTTTGTAGAAAAGCGTAGCAAGAAGTACGACAAGATGATGGAGATTATAATAAGCCAAGCCTCACAGCTATGGGAAAGGAGAGAATTCGAGATCCCTCAACAGTATATAGAGGCCCTTGTGAACGAGATTCTCGAGGATCTCTTTGAAAGGAGATTGGAGAGCGAGATTATCCGTACGTTTGCCTGTCCACTGAGAGAGCTGGTTAAGGCAGGAGAGAATTCTTCCACGCTGAGGATTAAGCTTGGTCCCTATAACGTAGGTTTATCGCTATCAAGTAAAGGACTAAGGATTATAGAATTTTCACATTATCCAAGAGTAAAGATCAGAGTATCTGACGAGCATCGTTTACCCTCAAGGGTCTTAACCCGGAGAGAAGGCAACGAGATTCTAATTGAGGTAGGTAAGGACTATTCGCCTGAGTTTCTTAGGGTTATTTTACTAACGGAAATCCTAAAAAGTATTATATCCAGTCTGTTGGACTGCGTCTCAGCTCCTTGCTACTACCTCCCCGCTGCGAGATCGGGCATCCTTCAGAGCCACAAGGCCCTCACGGCTAACATTGTGAGGAGAATCCCTCTCGCCGGCGTAAAGGGTCTGGAGATACCGAGCTTCCCGGGAGTTGTCGCCGACTTCCTGTCATCGGTAATTGCCCTGCCCGAGAGTGAGGGGCCGCTCTTCAAGCTTTCTCAGGAGCTGGAGGAGGAGCTCTTAAAGGGAGAGATTGAGGCGAAATCGCTCGAAGGGAAGTATTCCTATCCTGAGATAAGGTATAGGTCCCATGAGGTGGAGCTTCCCTTGCACAGGGCTTCCTCCTCCGTGTCCGAGCTCGCGCCCCTAATCCTCTACCTGAAGTACTACGTCGAGCCTGGGAGTGTCCTAATAATCGAGGAGCCGGAGGCGCACCTGCACCCGGAGAACCAGAGGTTGCTCGCCAAGTACCTGGTTAGGCTCGTGAGAAGCGGGGTGCACGTCCTGGTAACAACACACAGCGACTACCTGCTCGAGCAGCTGAACAACTTCATACTGCTCGGCAGGCTAGAGCCAGGGAAGCGTGGAGAGCAGGGCTACCGAGAGGATGACTACCTGATGCCGGATGAGGTGGCCGTCTACGTGTTTCAGTACGACGAGGGGAGCAGGGGGTACAGGATAGGCGAAGCAGAGGTGACCGAGGAGGAGGGGATAACGCAGGAGGAGTTCCTCAGGGTGGACGAGGCACTCTACGGGGAAACCCTCAGGATCACCAGGGAAATAGGCTAGGCCGGGGTTTCCCGTTGATAAGCTGCGTGAGGGATCGCTTCAGCGGCGCCGTGGTCCAGGAGTGCTCTGAGCGCGGGTGCAACCTCGACCTTGCCGGGCTCGGCAACATCGTGGTGCTGAAGGGTGAGAGGATCTACAGCGACAGGAAGATGTGCGACTGCGTGATTTTCGCGGAGAAGGAGGGGAAAGCCATCGTCTGCGCGGTCGAGCTGAAGAGTAAGCTCGCGGACGCCGAGGAAGTGGTGGAGAAGCTGAGCAACGGGCTCAAAGCGTCTCTGGAGATTCTTGGCGAGTGCAGTAGGGTCCCAAACCCCAGCCTCTACCCCATCGTGCTGGCAAGGAGCTATAGAGGCCCCGAGCACAAGGTCCTCAGGCACAGGAAGGTCGAGCTCGTGGGCAAGAGGCACAGGGTCATACTGGGAAGGTGCGGGCTCCCGCTCTCTAGAATCATCTCCGATTGCTAGGGCCCCCAGCCAGGGCGGCTACTCGCACCAATATGCGCGAGCCTGCGTGCTAAGAGTGTTCTTGCTCTATACGAGGTGCTCTAATTCCCCTTGCTCTCTGTGAAAAACCCATTAGATATAAAATAAGCAAGAGTAAAGCTTGTACGCCGCAAATGTTATAAGACACTGGGCATTCAAAGTGGAGTTTGCAACTGAGCATCAAGGGGTTGGCTAAGGACAGCGTGGAGGGGGCGAGACGAGGACAAGGCTTACGTGGACAGCGGTTTGCATGCACTTGGAATCCCACTAACGAGCCGCCTCATCAAGGGGGAGGAGATGCAGGCTGACAACCCCAATAACCCAGATCTTATTATGCCTTCTCGAGAAGCAAGTCTAAGACCGTCCCCCCTCTCCCGGCGCGCTTACTCTTTCGGGTAAAATCAGGCTTTTGAAAAAAGGCATGCTAGCAAGGGTGAAAATCGATCAGTGAAGAGGTGGACGCCAGACAAATAGGGGGCTTTACCACTAAAATTGCTCTTTAGCTCAGCCAACCGGCAGATATTTAGGTAGACAGGGTGTACTAAGACTTTGCGACCGAACTAAGGCATTAATTGTTCATATTTAAATGACTCGCTAGGGCGTCCTTCAACTCGCGCATCTTCGGCTTAGCGCGCCCCTCGAGCTCAGCGAGATCCACTTTTCGACTCCTCCCGCGCTTGGCCCAGGCCCTCGCCGCTTTGCACCGACACGCTTATTACCCCGTAACCAGCAGTCCTGTTCCCGCCGACATTGGTGATTTCTCCGAGCCTCAGGAGCCCGGCTATCAGCTTCTTGTCGCTTGTAGAGGCGTTCTTCTTGAACCTCAGCCTGACCCAGCCCGTGAAGCCGTTGGGGGCCGGCTTGGAGGCCTCCATCCTTGGCGTCCTGATTTCTAGCCCGCTTATGTAGACCTTGTCAGCTAGCTCGCTGGGTCTGGGGAAGCCCTGTCCCGTCAGGTCGTGGGCAACGGCCACGAGGCTTGCGAAGAGGTGCTCGGGGTCCGGGTAGAGGACTTTGTAGCTCTGGTCGCCCTTAAGGGGGTTGAAGTATGTCGGCGTGAGAAAACGCACGTCCATAGCCTCCGGCGCATCCTCGCCACTAATAACGCTGGATGGGTCGATTATCCTAATAGAGAGACCGACAAGCCCAAACTCGACCCCGTTCACCTCTAGCCCCAGCGGACTCGTCGCGAGAATAGACACAAGCCGCCTAGAAGCCCCCTCGTCGAAAACCGCAACCTCTAGGCTACACCTAGCCCCCTCTCAAAAACAACGCCCCCAACAGAGGGCCCAGACTCTACAACACTGTAGCCAGACAAGAAACGCAGAGGCTTAAGAGAAAAAACAGACCTCCCACCCCTCCCCGAATGCAACAACTCAGACAGCCCAGAGTCAAGCCGCCTAACCATCCCCAGGAAAGCCCCACGACTCTCAGCCCCAGCAAACACTGGAAGAGAGCCCCCGCCCCCAGCAAAAAACTCGAAAACAAAATACACGACCGAAACCATATAAAGCAATACACAATCCCACAATAAAAACTTTAAACAAAACTCAATCGACAAAGCTAGCATAATCTAAGGCCAAGCCACCTTTCAATTCATTCTCTTTTGATACAGGCACTCCCGCCCCCACCCAAGGCGGGCCTCCCTACCCTAAACCACCCCCACCCCCGGGCGACGGGTCTCGGGGTCACTATACAGTTGCCTTATATTTCTTATATTTCTTTTCAATATCATTCTTTTCTAATGCTGTTTCTTTTAGGTTTTTGTTTTGTATTGGTGTTATTTATTTGTTTCCGTGCTGGGTGAAAGTGTGTATTTGCAAGGATTTCACATTAGAAGCATTAATTTCATATCAGTTTTCCTCGTTGTGCATGGTAAATGATATGGATCAGGAAGAAGAGCCATGGAAGAACTTATTTTACAAAGATGCTTCTTCCCCTAAACTGTAAACTTTTCCCGTGGAAAACGTTTCTACAGAGATTTGCAAGGGAACCCTTTCCTCCAACCCCATATCACGACGAAAATACCTGTGTTATTCACTTTTCATTAATATTTTTGAGAAGGCTTCCCCAAGCTGTTGGGTAGTTCTTGTCATTTTCGAGGATTACTATGCCGTTTGCGCGCATTCTTTTGAGTAGCCTGGATGCTACTGGTTTTGAGACGCCTAGTCTTTCTGCTGTTTCCCGGAGTGTTGCTGGGAGTATAGCTAGAACCTGGAGCTGTCTCCATGTGAGTTTTTGGGGCTCGGGTATCCTTGGTAGCTGTACTCTTTCTCCTGTTACCTCTGAGGCGAGGTAGATCTCGTCTGCGCCTGAGACCGAGGCGGCGATATAGAGAGATAAGCTTAGTCCTTTCGCTCCCCCAGAGATGTCTACTATGACCATGTATCCCTGTTGCTTGTATTGAAGGATTTTCTTTGAGAGCTGAATGGCTGATTCTAGCACATTGGTGTCACTTAGTTTTTCACGTATGAGATTCGCCCTTGGATTAATCTTAGCGCGCGCTAATTGAAAATCGACTTTGCTAGGAGGGGCTGGACACTTTTCCATTCGTGTATCAGAAAAGAATAAATTGAAAGATCAGGTGTATACATGGTGATATAAGTGGGCTTAGCTTATATGAACAAACGGCACACTAGTATGGGTCAAAAGAGGAATGATGTATCAGCGCGCTTTCAAGAAAAAATGCCAGCGTAAAGGAATTGCCTTTGCGTGTAATAGTAGAGAAGTAGAGAATTCTGGTTGTATAGGAAAATAAGCGGCACACAATGAGGCTTTTGAGCTATTTATTACAGGTTCCAGCGAGGGCTAAGAGAGCATCGGCTATTAGTCCTAGGCCGAAGCCAAGTATTAGGCCTGCCAACAAGTTGTTGAAAAGGATTCCGAGGCCAAACCCAACGATTATAGATCCAGCCCACAAATTTTCTCTCATGCGTGGCGGCTTGTTGTCCTTCTCGCCTCTTGTCGTAGGCGCGAATGCAGGCTCTTCGAGCTTCTCGGCAACATAAAGTAGAAGACCTATGCCTAGGCCCATAAGGATAAAGCTAAGAAGCTTTAACCACTCTGCTTGGCTATATGTGCTGAGTAGCCCTAGACCAAGGAACGAAAAGACAAAGCCGCCAATAATTGACGCCGCGTCCCTTATAGGGATTTTACGCTTGTCCCCAGTGCTCTGCACAATATTGATTTTGCCCTGAGACAATATAAATTTTTTCTAAAATACCTCTTTTTTTCAAAAAATATAATGAGATGATGAGTGTTAAAAGAGCCTCCAGAGTTCCTCGGCAACGGGTAGGCCTATTTCTATTTTTTCTTCGGTCTTTTTTACGAGTATGCTGTGCCCGTTTTTCTTGAATTCGCCTATGATTGTTGCTTTTACTCCCTCTCTTTGTAGCCTTTCTATGAGTAGTGGGGCTGATTCTGGCTGTACTGCGATTAGGAGTGTGCCTGAGCTTATGAGTCTTAGTGGGTCTAGGCCGAGGGCTCTGCATATTTGTGCTGTTTCTCTTCTTATTGGCACCTTTTCCTCGTATAGGACTATGCTGAGCCTAGAGGCGTATGCTATTTCTAGGGCTGCGGCGAGGATGCCTCCCTCGGTGGCGTCGTGCATTGCGTGGACCCCGTGGACCTGGGCCGCTGTTAGGGCTTCTTTTACGACGCTTATCTCGCGTATGAAGTTTTTGGCGTTCTCGAGGATGGGCTTGTCTATTTTGCCTAGTAACTTGTCGTGGAAGTCTGTTGCTATGATTGATGTGCCTTCTAGTGCCGCGTCTTTTGTCGCTACGAGTAGGTCTCCATCCCGTGCCCCGCTGGTCGTGAAGAACTTTTCCTTTTCGCCGACCCCGAAGGCCGTTGTAATGATTATTGGCCTGTCGAGTCCCGGGGTTACCTCGGTGTGTCCCCCTATTACTGTTGCGTCTATCTCGTCTGCGGCGCTCCTTATCTGGCTGGCCAGCTTTTGTAGTTGTTCCCTGGAAAAGGTTTGGGGCAACAGTAGGGTGGTGACTAGCCAGCTTGGCTTGACTCCCCTCGTGGCTATGTCGTTTGCGGCGACGTGGACGGAGAGCCAGCCTGCGAGCTCGGAGGCGCCCGTTATTGGGTCGCTGTGTGTTACGAGTACCTTGTCTCCTAGGTCTACTATCGCCGCGTCTTCTCCTATTGCTGGGCCTAGGAGGACTCTTGGGTCACGGCGAGTAAGAATGCCTAATAGCTCTAGGAGTTCTTCCTGGGAGAGTTTACCGTATGGCTTCATCTTGGACGCCTATCCCTCTTTCGTGCTAGAAGGTTTTCAGCCTTCCAGAGAGTATCTTCCAAGAGATGTTTGCGACAATGATTCCAAAGATGGCTTGGAACACGTTGCCCGGGACCTCTACCAGCGCGGCTCCCAGGCCGTATAGTGCAGTCTCGACGGCAAGGTATCCTAGAACCATTTCTGCTCCTCCAATAACTGTGCCTATTAGGATGAGGTAGGCCTTCTTCCTCCTCGAGAAGAGCCCAACTATTAGCCCCTCTGTGCCCTTAATGAGAAACGTGAATGGGGCCCAGTGGGCGTATCCAGAAATGATGTCTGCAAGTGCAGAGCCGATGCCGCCCGCTACAAAACCTACTGCTGGGCCGAACAGGGCGCCTGAGAGCATGACCATCGCGTCTCCTAGGTTGATGTATCCCCTTGTTTCTGGCACAGGGATCTGGACAACGATTGTGAGTGCGGCTGTGAGGGCTGTCATTAGGCCTGCTATTGATAGGACAAGTGATCTTCTAGACGACACATGTAATGCATGCATATAGGAGAATTTAAAATTTTTTATTATGTATATGGGACGGAATTATTGCTGGGAAAAATTGAACTAAATTACTTTTAAAATCTAAGGTCTGCTTGCCTCATATGAGTGGACCGAGCAATCTATTCGTAAACGCCTACATGTACGCCGTGAACAGGGCTGCCTACAAGGTTATGGGGAAAGGTGGAATCACGATATCTCGCCTAGCTACGGACGAATTGATCAAGTTTTTAAGTGAGAAGGGTGTGCTGAGTGACAGGCCCTCGGTCGAAGAGATTAAGAGGCTCTTTATCGAGGACTTAGCTATAGCTGACCAGCTAGAAATAGAAGAAAAAGAATGCGACCTAAGCATTACGCTGAGGGGGCTAAAAATATCGGACTTTCTCAAGAAGGTTCAGGAAGAAGGGTTCGAGCCGGTCGCGTGCCCGCTTTCAGGCGTGATTCTAAGGGTTTGTGAGATGCACGCTGGGTGCAGGCTGGTGTTGCGGGGCTTTGAGGTCGTGGATCCCTACACGGTAACATTCAGGTGTGGGAAAATAAAGCAGTAAAAACTATTTCTTTCCTTCTATCCTTTTTTTACTGCTACTGAGTCGATGCTTCTAACTGAGCACCCCGTTTCTTCTAGGTGTCTGAGTACATCGTTGATGTCGAGATTCGTGCCTTCCACGGTTAGTTTTACTGTCTCTGTCTTTACGTCGACCTCTATGACGTCTACTGTTACTAATTGGACGTTTTCTAGCTCGGCTAGAGATGTTGCGAGATGGTATACTGGGATCTCTCGGGGCTTCAATACGTCTAGCACGATTTTTATGAGTCTTACAGCGACCATTATACTGCACCCAGCAGGTATGCTATTATAGCTGTTGCTGAGCCGGCTAAAACCATCATGAATCCATATACTATTGGCCTGCTACCAGCGTTTTTCCCCAGGTAGACGCCTAGCAGGAAAAGGGACAGTATGCTTAGGAGCAGTGATAGCATGAATCCCTGGGAGAAGCCGATTATGCCAATGCTACTCAAGAGAATTGGGAACAGGACTGCGAGGGCTCCAAGAATCGGTGCGACGGCGTTTACAAGTGCGTTCATTAGTGCCGTGGCCATCTTTGCCTTAGCGATGTGTGTGCCGTCAAGGTCTCTGAACAGGGCCTTTTCGAGCTCGTTTAGCTCCTTCTGTAGCTCTGAGTACTCGACTAGCATGGCGCTAGTGAGGCCCGAGATAGCCATACCTATGCTTATGATTAGGCCTGAGGCTAAGAGCACGCTGGGGCTGCGACCACCAAGAAAGAAATAGTTCACGGTGAAACCGAGTACTGTCAGTATGCCGTCGAAGAGGTTCAGTGCAAAGTACCTTCTAGCTATCTCCAAGTCTAGAGCCCTTGTTAGCATCTGTAGGAATCCCCGAAGCAATGAAGCTTTTGTAAGTAGCGAGTCTTCTCTAAGGTTTATTTCCATTTGATTACTAATATTATGCAGTGTCTTTTAAATCTTTAACGGGAACAAGCACACGCCTCGAGAGACACCGAGTACAAATATTGTATGCATCTATCCTTACTCTGTAACTATCATGACTCTGCACAATGCTTAGCAAGAGCCCCGATTAGCAGATTAGCCCGCTCTCCTAGATATATCAGAGAGCAAGTAACATGAAGTGTAGCGTCTAGGGGATTTGAATCAACCTAGTTTGTACTAGTTTAAGTTTTGCGAGCCGATAATCTGTGGTTATTAATGTTCCCTTCAACCTTTTTGCAAGGGCCAAAATATAGGCATCTACCAGGGAAATACTATCTCCATATGTACACTTCAAATTTCCTGCTTCTCGTGTTAATTGCTCATCTATCGGTAACGTCCGAATTTTTGAGAGCCGAAGAGATGTAATCCTAACTTCAGCATCTTTACGACCAAATTTTGCACACGTTTTATTATAAAGTTCCGCTAGGTTGAGTTCAGATGTGTAGCCTTCCGCTCTATCTGCGTTAATTTCATTAAATAAGACTTCAACCTGCTTATCTCCAGCAAAATAAAGGAGAAGTGGACCAGTATCGAAAACAAGCTTATTTTTCATCAGACGCCTCCCTCTTCCTTTCCTCCTGCAACTCCCTTATCATCTCAAATACCATCTCCTTTGCATCCTTATCTATGCCGAAAAGTTCTTCCAATGGAACGATAGGAACAAGTAAAATTCCTTCTTCCGTCTCTACGAACTTTACACGAGACCCCTTCTTCAACTTATACTTTCTTCTAATCTCAGCTGGTATTGTTACTGTACCTTTCGCGGTTATGGTATAACTCAAATCATTTTTTACCATACCAAATATGCAAAAGTTTACCATTATTTAAACATAACCTTGTTCTTGTAATGCTTATGATGAGCCTTCAAAATACTTAACGAATCATTTCATTCTTAATGTATTACTGCAGTGGTGCTCTCATAATCTTTGCCTAAAAGATGAAGTACCAAAAGAAAAAATATATTTTTATAGTGTCAATCCGAGATCTTTTGCTAGCTTTGCTATCCTTTCTTCCGTTTCTTTTGGTTCTAGGGTAAGAGGCATCCTCGCATAGGGCTTTACGGGTGCGTTTAGCACCTTTAGGAGTGTCTTGACGGCGGTTGGGAAGGATGTGGCATAGTCGTATACTTGTACCAGCTTGAGGAGTCTGTGCCACTCCTGTATTGCACTATTTAGGTCGCCGCTCGTGTAGGCGTCGTAGACAGCCCTGTGTATCTGTGGAGCGACGTTTGCTAGGGCCATTATTCCCCCGTCTCCACCCATCATTAAGACTGGGAGCAAGAGGTCGTCTAGGCCTGTCAGCACCGCTATGTCCTTCCTATCGGCCTTTACGAGCTGTATGAGTTGCCTAAAATAGGTGAAGCTCTCTATTGTGGCTTTTACCCCTGCAAGGTTGCTGTACTCTTTGGCGAGCTCGTGGAGGAGAGCTAAGGGGATGTTTATCCCCGTGGTTGACGGAATGTTGTAGATGATTATTGGTAGATCTACTTTTTCGAGTATCATTGCGAAGTGCTTCTTAAGTCGCTCCCCAGAAACCTTGAAGAAGAAAGGAGGCGTCACGACTGCCCCTGCGACCCCCATGTCTCTGAATATCTTGCCAAGGGCGATAGAGTCCTCCGTATAGTTGGCGCTAATCCCTGGGATGACCCAGACCTTTCCTCCGACCTCTTCGAGAACAACCCTTGTGATCTCTAAAGCCTCTTCCCTGGATAGGTGAACGAATTCCCCAGTGGTGCTGTTTGGGAATATACCGTGGACGCCCCTCTCGGCCTGGAATCTCGCAAGCCACCTGACTGCTTCGAGGTCTATAGAGTAGTCTTCCTTGAAGGGTGTTATGAAGGGAGAGATTACGCCGTAAAATTTAGTCTTCATAGGATTGACCTCTCAAATTCTACTATGCTGATTTTTTGGCTACTCGAGGACTGCGAGTGCCCTTACAGGGCTTGCCGAGCCGTTTAAGATTCTAAGCGGGAAGCCGTAGAACGTGAATTCTTTTCCAACGAGCTCTTTTAGGTTTGTCAGGTTCTCGAAGATCACTATGCCCCTTGGCAAGAGGTTCTTGTGGCCCGGGAACGGCGGCTGGTCTATGCTAGGCGCATCTATCCCGACAGCGTTTATCTCGAGCTCGGCAAGGTATTTTGCTCCACTATCATCGAGGCCCGGATGGTTGAACCACTCTGGCGTGCCGGCCTTGGAATCGTAGCCGGTCATAATAAGGACAACCCAGCCCTTCCCAACGCCCTTGACCCTTAGAGCCTTCTCGAGGAATTCTCTTGTAATGGGAGCTTTTGGCCCGAGCCCCGTAGCGTCAACAACGATGCCCTTACCCATGAACCTCTCCAGGGGAACCTTGTCGATTGTGGGTGCACCCTCAATGAAGTGTGCTGGCGAGTCGACATGTGTTCCCGTGTGCTCGACTAGCTGGAGGAGATTGCTGTAGTAGCCGTGCTCCTTTATAGTTGTCCATGTGTGGACTATTGGCGTGGGGTAGCCTGGGAAAACTGGGCTTCCAGTTTTAAGCTCCATTGTTAAATCAATTATCTTCATGGTTTTCAATACGTAGACTCGTTTGGAGGTATTTAAAGTTTTAAAGAAAGAACTTTTCATACATATAAAAAAATCTTTAATTTATCCTTTAGGTCGGCGTGAATACATAGTACACCTCTATGCCCTCTGCAGTGACAACCTTTACAGTTGTCCTTTCGCCGATCCTCAGCTTATCTATGGGAACCCATAGCCAGAGATACTGTGTGTCCTGGGGAGAAAGAGACCAGTCACCTGCAAGATAGCTATAATAAACGTTGCCAGACGGGTCAAGCAAATATACATAGTCGAGGTGCAGGGTCTGGCTTCCACAGTTCTTGACCCATATTCTATAGGCAACTCCACTAGTATCTCGAACAGCTACTTCAATTCCCTCAATTTTTAGACAGGAGCCTAACGCCTTGGGTGTGCCTGCTTGCTGTGTGACTTGCCCTTGGAAACTTGTGACCCAAAAATAAATAAGGACGGAAGCAGCTACTGAAATAACCACGAGCAAGAGCGCGGAAACAATAGGAGATACTCCATTCATTTCCATCTTATGATTAATTTTTGCCTAAATTTATATAAAAATATGTTGGTTAATAACATAAGAATACAGGGGGATAGGTATAACCTGCTAAGCTTTTCATTAAAATTATTTTAGCTAACAATAAATTTTTATAATTTTTGTTGAAAAATAATTGACGTGGCGAGAAAAACTTATCGATCCGTCGTTGTCAGGGTAAAAGGTTCAAATGCTTGTTTTGTCTACCCGCCATATTACTCTGAAGTCTTGATCGAGACGCCAAACGAGGAGTATCTACTCGTCGACGTGTTTGAGGGCGTCGTTACACGGATAAAGAGCAAGGAGAAACTTTTCTCCGCTCTTGCCGATTTCATCCGAGAGGAAATGGACTCCCTAGAAGACTTGAATCCATATGGAAAACTTTCTGCCGCGGAACATCTATGTTGCGAGGAACTCGGCCGCAAGCTCATGGAAGAATGCATAGCTAGGCGCTGTAAGGGTATGGACAAGGACAACCCTAGATATCTGGACTGTGAAGACGAGTGTTTTGAAGAAGTTGAGAATAGAGAGGAGTATCAGGACTGCATTATGGGTGGGGGAGACCCGTCCTGTTGTGACGAGATACAGGACGAGGATCTCAGGGAAGAATGCAAATTAGCATGGGAGAGGGCTGAGGGCGTCCTAGAACGGCTGGGAATAATTGAGTCGCTTGTAGAAGTCCTCGAGAAGGGGCAAGTATCTTTCGAGATCATTGATGCAAGGAGGTATAAGGAGGGGAACTGCTACAGGTATAAGGTCTGTCCCTTCGATTGTGCATATTAACGTGGCGGCTGCATTTTTCTCACCATAGGATAAAACACTCTCTATTTTTCTTCCCAGGGTATAATGATAACACTTTTTAAGACTTAAATTGTTTCATTTATCGATGCCACCAAAACTAATAATTTTAGACGCGCGCTCAACACTGCGACGTCTTTCCTGTCAGCCTTTACGAATTGTATGAGTTGCCTAAAATAGGTGAGGCTCTCTACTGTGGCGTGCGCAAAAAAGTCGATGAAAACTATTGTAGCAAGAAAGCTTAGCTATCGAAAAATTGTAGTCGCCTCTAGTATAAGTAGCAGGCGACGTACCTGTTTCCTATCTTCTTGAGTGGAGGTGGAGCTTTTCTACACTCCTCTTTCTTCCACGGGCACCTGTCATAGAATTTACAGCCAATTGGCTGTTCTTTGTAGGCCGATACTTCTGGCGTTGCTATTTTTTCCTGCCAGCGTTTTGAAGGGTCAGGCTGTGGGATAGAGCTCATTAGAAGCTGGGTGTAGGGGTGGTAAGGATTGGTTATGACGTCATCTATTGGGCCCATCTCGACAACAGACCCCCTATAAAGTACGGCAATATGGTCACCAACGTAGCTGGCTGTTGACAAGTCATGCGTGATGTACAGGAACGACACACCGTTCTTAACTTTCAGGTCAAGCATGAGGTTGAGTATCTCTGCCCTAAGTGAGGCGTCAAGCATGGATACAGGCTCATCTGCTACTATGAGCTTAGGCCTAGGAATGAGCGCTCTTGCTAAGAGCACTCTTTGCCTCTGACCCCCACTGAGCTGGTATGGATACTTGCCCCTTACTTCTTCGGGTCTAAGCCCTACGCTTACAAGAACCTCATCTATAGCTTCATCGATCCCTTTTCCTTGATCAACCCCCAGCCTCCTCGCGGTAATCGACAAAATGTGATCTACTGGATATACAGGATTGAATGCGCCGTAGGGATCCTGGAACACGGCCTGAACCTCTCTCCTATAAAGGAGAGCTTCCTTTGAGTTGATAGCAAAAATGTTTTTACCCTTGTAGAACACTTCCCCTTCATCCGGTTTAATGAACTTAAGGATAATCCTAGCTATTGTGGACTTTCCGCTACCGCTTTCTCCTGCCAGAACGAATACTATGGGCTTTTCCCCGGGGATGCTGAAGGATACCTTATCTACAGCAACAACTTTTCTTTTAGAGAAGAGAAAGCCGCTTACAAAAGTCTTAGAGATATTTCTTACCTCCAATAGGTTGACGACACTCACAGCCATCACCCCTTATAAAGGTGGCACGCAACTTTTCTGTTGACCGCGACCTGTTGAAGCACGGGCTCCACTCTATCGCACTTACCCTGAATCATAAATGGGCACCTGGGGTGGAACATACATCCAGGCGGTGGGTTTCTAAGATCCGGGGGGAGCCCAGGTATTCCTGCTAGCTTCCTCTTTTCCCCAGCTCGAGGGATAGAAGCTATCAGAAGCTGGGTATAAGGATGAAGTGGCTTCTCAAACATCTCTTTAACAGGTCCAATCTCGACAATCTTCCCAGCATACATTATAGCTAATCGATCAACAATCTGTGCATGAACCGCCATATCATGGGTTATCAGAAGTACGGTTGTCCCGAACTTCATATTAATCTCCTTTAAGAGTTGGATGATACCCCTCTGGACAACAACGTCGAGGGCTGTAGTGGGCTCATCAGCTATCAGCAACTTGGGATTCAAGATCAAAGACATGGCTATAATTACACGCTGCCGCATTCCACCACTCAACTCATGGGGATACATTTTAAGAACATAAGGAGCCAGACCCACGCTTGCAAATATCTCCTCAGCTCTCTTCCTTATTTCATCCTCCGAAAAGTCCTTCCTATGAGCTTCTACAACGTCTAATATTTGATCATAAATCCGCATAACGGGGTTCAATGCATTCATGGAGGCCTGAGGTATGTAAGCTATCTTCTCCCATCTGATCTTTCGAAACTCCTCCTCATCTAAAGAAAGCAGGTCGACCCCATCGAAAACAACTCTTCCCTTTAGGATCCTCCCCGGCGGCTTAATAAGCCTAAGAATGCTACTCGCCAGCGTCGTCTTACCGCAGGCAGACTCACCCGCCAAGCCAAATATCTCTCCCTGGAGGATCTCCAAATTTGCATCATTGACCGCTAGCAATCTCTTACCATTGCTCTCGTAGGCAACAGTAAGCCCTTCAACCTTTAACAATACGCTCAAACTAAACCACCTTGGAGCGCGGATTAATTATCTCGGTAATACCAATTTGCACTATATATAAAGAGAAAAACATGTATATGAAGGCCGCCAAGGGAAAGATCCACCACCACCAAAGCCCTCGGTACATTGCGGCATTGTTTAAGGGCCACCACAGTAGCATCCCAAGGGTCATATCTGTCTGTGGACCCAACCCCAATATAGAAAGCCCAGCCTCAGTCAGTATAGCCGTCATAAAGGCGTTCACAAAACTAGCCGTCATCCATGGGATCATATGAGGCATCATTTCACGGATTATTATCTCCAGCTTCCTCTCTCCTGAGATCTCAGATAAATATATGAAATCTCTTTCCTTCAGACTTAGTGCCTGCGCTCTTACCTGCCTAGCGGGCCAGGTCCACGAGAACAACGAGATTAGTAATCCCACCTCCACTATATTAAGTTGCTTTCCAAGAGAGGATATTAGCGATGATATCAGGATAAGAAAGAGAAGAGAAGGTACCGAAAGAAAAACGTCTGTAAACACTCTAGATACATAGTCAATCCTTCCACCATAGTATCCACCTACGAAACCTAAAAGACTCCCTACTAACACACCAATACTTGCAGCCGTAAGCCCAATAATCGTAGAGTTGATAACAGCTTCAGCCTGTAGGACTATCATTTCTCTGCCAAGGATATCGGTGCCCAAGATGTGCTCAGGGGAAGGCGGAAGGAGAGGCTCAGCGTAGCCAATCTTCTTGCTACTGGGAGGGTAGTTTAACAAGACGAAGACTGAAATAAAGAGAGCGAGAACATAAGCGGTAATTCCAAAGACCACTTTTCTGTTTTTACGTAGCGAGGACAAGATTTTAAACATTTTTGTAATTTTTTGGGTTGTTGACATTCTATCCACCTCCATACCTTATTCGCGGGTCAAGCAAGGGATATATCAACTCTACAAGAAAAGTTGCTGTTGCAACAGCGAAAATAGAGAGAAGAATCGTTCCCTGTATGAGAAAATAGTCAAGAGTCCTTATCCCCGTAACAATCAGTGTCCCAAGACCAGGGTACCCAAATATTACCTCAGTGACTAGAGCGCCGGCAAAAATCCTACTCATTTCTAAAGCTAGACCTGTGACCTGTGGAAGAATAGCATTTCTAACACCATAGTTCCACATAATATCCTTTTGAGGGAGGCCCTTCGCTTCCGCGAAAACAACGAAGTCTTCACCCTTAACAGTGGCAACCATTGAGCGCATACTGAGATACCACCACGCAAGGGAGCTTAGGATTATACTGAGCGCAGGCAAGACAGAGTGCCAAATCACGTTAAGTATGAAGTCGAGGGAGAGTCGAGGAGTCATCCCTACTGAATACCCGCCGGTAGAGGGGAACCATCTCAACGTATAAGCGAAGACGAAAACCAGTATAATTGCCAGCACATAGTATGGTAGGTTGCTAAGGAAAAGAGCACCTATGGAAAATATCCTTGATAGCCTCCCGCCCCTCCATCCACTAATTGCCCCCAGAAGAGTACCTATGAGCCAAGAAAGAATAGTTGTCACGGACAAAAGCCCTATCGACCATGGAAGAGCATCCGCAATCATGTCCGAGACCTTGGCAGGGAAGTTTCCAATAGAATAACCTAGGTCACCCCTTAGCAGTGAACGAATATATGAAACATACTGGGTAAAAAGATCTTTATCCAAGCCAAGCATTTTCCTATACTCTTCAATCATCTCCTCAACTCCTTGGACAGACCCTAAATCACGAAGACGAGCATAATATATTGATAGGGGGTCACCTGGCACTAGCCTTGGCAATATGAAAACTATTGTAAAGGATATATATACTGTTAGCAGGTAAATAGTAAACCTTTCTATTAAGTACCTCGTTGTAGCACTCATGCGAGGTGCCTCAAATGCTAACTTTGATTTGTTTCTTTATAAGCTTTTAGTGGCAACCTTTTTTATTAATATTTTGACAATTTATTAGTATCTTAATCTCAGAAGTTTCCGTTGTTTCCTATTTACGATTTCACGACTTTCCCTAGGAAGCCGTAATAATGGGGAGCCAATAATACATGACGAATAAAGGAACTCTTTTAGATACACACGCGCGCTTTGTGATGGGCATTACCACCGAAGAGCCACTAGAGCTGAAAAAAGGTTTACGTATGATAAAGCTTTTGTTCCTAAATGCACCTAATCAAATTCTTTTTAACAAAATTTATCAAAAAAGTGTTACTTCATCACAATTGTTATATTTTATTCTTGAAAAAGATATATATAACCCCTTTTTGGTAATAATATACTTGATGAAAACAAGTAACCGCTTAAAAATAGAAAAACCCACAGTACGCGTCTTAGCTTTCATGTTGCTGTTTGCCTTTTTATTAAACATATATCTTACCGTTAAGGCCCAGCCTCCGCCTCGCGAACAAACGCTTTACGTCACTATTTGGGGGAGGGTTGAGAACTATAATAACTTTAACTATTATGCACCTGGAGCCCCATACCTTTCTTCTAACTGCATGGGCCAATTTGTTTGGGAGTATCTCTTTTACATGAACTATGAAACAGGAGAGTATATTCCCTGGCTGGCAGAGAGATTTGAATATACCCCAGACTATAAATCCATAATTGTATACCTCCGTAAGGGAGTTAAGTGGAGCGACGGTGTACCTTTCACAGCAGACGACGTTGTCTTCACTTACAACATGCACTTAAAGTATGCTCCTAGACTTTTGTTCTCTGGGACGGTTGCTGCTAACGTGGAATCTGTTGAAAAGATTGATGACTACACGGTGAAAATAAACTTGAAGTCTCCCAACCCACGGTTCCACCTTAACAGGGATGCTTTCTTCGCTGTGCTAGTATCGAGAGGTTTAACTATAGTTCCCAAGCATATCTGGGAGAAGGTCAATCCTCTAAACTTCACTAACAATCCTCCTGTTGCTACAGGCCCATACAGAGTTGTAAGTGCATCACCGACAGCCTTCCTGCTTGAGAGAAGGGATGACTGGTGGGCAACAGAACTCTTTGGTATAAGACCTGGACCTAAGTACATTGTTTGCAAATACTATGGTCCAGAAGAAAGCTTGGCAGCGGCTCTTGCGGCTAACGAAGTTGACGCGATATATATCGGTATGATAAGCTTCGGAACAGTCAAGACTGTACAAGAGAAGAACCCATACGTTATAATATGGTCTAAAGCACCGCCATATGCATGGATAGACCCCGGTGTAAGAGTACTAATGGTCAATAATCAGAAGTACCCCTTCAGCCTCCCCGAGGTCAGGCATGCCCTCTCATACATTTTAAACAGGGAACTAATCAGTCGGCTGGTATTTGACAACACAGCCCCACCGACTGTATACATTCACCCTGAATACGGGACAATGAAACCATACCTTGATTCAATAAAAGATCTTGTGGAGAAGTATGAAATCGGAAAATACGACCCTGCTAAGGCAGAACAGATATTCAAAAACTTAGGCTTCAAAAAGGGCCCAGACGGAATATGGGTGACGCCAAATGGAACAAGGGTACAGGCAGTATACATCTATCACACTGCTGATGACCCCGTTGAGCAACGTAAGGCTATGGAGGTAATAACCCAGATGCTAAGAAACTTTGGTATCGATGTGATAGTTAGGGGTCTTGAAGGTCCAACCTTCCAAAACACAATGAACAGTGGTGACTGGACGCTAAGATACGGCTTTATGACGCCCGGCGATTCAGACCCATTCTTCAATTTATACCTCTCCCACAGCAAGTTCGCAGCGCCCCCTGGACAGCCCGTTAGCAACTGGCAGTGGAACGGCTGGAGGTACATAAACCCTGAGTACGACAAGATCGTTGATGAACTTATGATGACATCTCCACTGAATCAAGAAAAAGCTATTAGTCTGTTTAGGAAGGCAATGGACATCTTCTACCGAGACCTCCCTGTGATACCCCTTGTACAGGCACCTGCAGTAGTTCCCTTCAGCACTTACTACTGGACAGGATGGCCCACAAGCGACAACCCATGGATACAGCCTACACCGTGGTGGAATTCCTTCAGTCGCGTTGTTACTGGATACCCATCCCCGAAGACTGGCGAGTGGGTTGGCGGAATTAAGCCCACAAAGATCGACTATGCCACAGTATACTTCGTGAAGGATACACCCAAGTTCAGAGGAATAGACCTCATCTGGTATGGGCCGTTTAAGGCAGGTGACGCAGCAAGAATACCTGCAGATGACGCAGAGTTCTGGATAAAGAAGGGATACGCATCTTTCACTCCTCCAGCGCCTACAGCTCCAGCGGCCCCCAATATACAGCCGCTGGTGAACCAAGTTGCAGAGAACTCTAAGAAGATAGACGAGCTTAAAGGCAACATAGATAACCTTGTCGCGCAACTCTCGGGCCTTGCCACGCTTATGCAAGTAAACATTGTGCTGACACTTATAGTCCTAGCAGTGATGGCCTACATTGTTCTTAAAAAGAAATAAAAAATATTTTTTATTTTTTTTGTTTTATATTTTCTAAAATTAAAGTTTTTCCTTAAAATTTGTTGTTCACGCTACTGAAGCATTTTTCAAATTTTTCCCCAGGTAAAGTGGTAACACTTTTTAGACTTAAATTGTTTCATTTAGTCATGCCCCTAAAACTGATAATTTTAGACCTGGACGGGACGCTTTGGTCCCACAAGGACATCTCTTCGACTAGTCCACCCTTCACTAGGATAGATGATGAGACGCTCGTGGATTCAGCCAACAACTTTGTAAGGCTGGATTCCTGTGCTAGGAGGCTTCTAGAGTCAGCCAAGAAGAAGGGTATCCTGCTGGCCATAGCTAGCTGGAACAATCCGGACATAGCGTTGCAGGCTCTTAGAGTTCTGGGGCTAGACGGTTTCTTTGACTTTCCAGTTGTGGAGCCTCACCCAGGAAAGAACAGGATGGTCGAGAAGATCCTCGCGGAGCTGGGGGTAGATGCCGAAGACGCGGTTTTTGTTGACGATACAGAGTACATGGTGGAGCTGGTTAGGGCGAGGTTTCCAGGGATGAGTGTCTACAGGGTTGGTGGAGACATACGTGACTTGTGTGAGTTGATGGATAAGTTGGGCTTGTCAGATGCGTGAATTGGCCTCGTTCTACTCATAGCTAGAGATTCAAAAGGATTTTAGCTTATGAGGATGGTTTCTATGCCTAGATTAGTTGCTACTCTTGCCTGAGCAGCGTCGCTTGTGAATAGTTTGCCGTATTTTTCTGCCTGTGCTATGTACAAGGATTCATAAACTGTCAGACCGTGTTGTAGGGCGATATGTAGGGCCCTCGGGAGATATATGCGTTCCTCCTCGAGGACTATTACGCGGGTCTCCGCTAGTCTCTCGACAAGGCTGTAGAGCTCGTGGGCGAGGCTCGCCGGCATCATTTTCCTGAGGTAGGCATGTTTCCAGAGAGCATTAGCGACTTCTTTTAAAACGTGGTCTACAGAGTATAGCGGTGGGACACGCCTAAGGGTCTTTGAGACTTTTTCCCAGCCCTCCTCGTGCAAAACATACTTAACCAAGAGCGAGGCGTCAATTACTGTCACGGTCCTCCCTCACATACCTGACGGCCGTGCCCCTGGGAACGGTGGGTAGCTGTTTTATGAGCTCCTCAAGCTTTGACAGGGTGTTTTCCCTCTCTGCCTCGAGTATCTTGTTTTCGATGAATCTTCTTATCTCCTCGCTCCAGTTTATCTTGTCACGGTACTTCCGCATTTTTTCCTTGAGCTCTCTGGGAACCCTAACCGATACGACGCTCATCGATGTCCTGTAATAAATGTTTGTCACACATTTAAGTATTACGGGCCTGTATGCAAGAGGGGGGACGGCTAACAGTTAAATTGGTTTCCATCGTTTATAGAGGGTAGCCATGCAGGAGCACGTGCGTGTCGACATAATAGTTACCTGTAAACTTGGGTTTGAACGCGTAGTTGCCTCACTCATAAAAGAGCTCTGCCCAGAATGTAGTGCCGTCCCTTCGCCAATGGGGTACATGGGCCTCGTCCTGGTAGAGGCCCCTACACAAAACATAGATGTGCTCGTGAACCATATAAGGGAAAAAGTTCCAGAAGCAGAAAAAGTCTTCAAAGTGGATGCCGAGTGCAACGCTAGGCTCCAGGAGCTGGGGGAATGCGTTAAGCCTCTGGCAAGCGGGATAAGTAGCGACGAGAGCTTCGCAGTCAGGACTGTTAGGCGTGGGAGGCACGACTACACAAGCCTAGATGTAAACGCTTACATAGGCTCTGTCATAAAGGAGGCTACAGGTGCACGGGTAGACCTCGAGAACCCCGACAAGGTTGTCCTCATACAGATCCTGCAGGACAAGGCCTATGTCTCCATTGTGCCAGGCTCCGAGTTCTACAGGAAGATGGCCCCCACAAAGTTCCCGATGTACAAGCTTTATAGACGCATAGTCGTGGCCCACGAGCCCTACCTCGGCCCCCCTGACGCCTCCTACGTTATGGGGGCGAGAGTTGGAAGAGAGATACAGTGCTTCGAGGTTGGAAAACTCGTCGTCGCACCCATTGGGGCAGTCGAGGCAGAAGCTCTACAGCGGTTCCTCAAGGGAGTCATCGACGGCCAAAAGTCTAGGCTCGGCATCCAGAAAAAGAGCTATGGAAGAGAGGTTCACCGGACAGAGATACTTGTACAGGACATGTACCAGTTCGTGAGGTCTTGGCTCGGGAAGCCCCTAATAATCTTTGAGCCGGAGGGGGAGCCAGTCTCTAGGGTCGGCGGTGAGCTGGCCGACTTTATCATCGAGAAGGTCTTCAGGGAGAAAAAAGAGCTCGGCGTGATGGTTGGCGCCAGGGAGGGAATCCCCTCTGGGCTTTTCAGGTATGCCGACTTCGTTCTAGACGTGGCCCCCGGAGTAGTAATCTCGACCGACCTCGCCTTGACATCTGGACTCATAGCTATCGGCACGGCTGTCCACGACAGGCTTCTAGGGCTAGACCCCATGGAAGGGGCGGAAAACTTGTCGAGTAGAATTGGTAAAAGGGACCCAGAGGGCTACTATGTCGTCGTTGCTAGGCGAGGCATAGAGCCTTTCCTCGAAGGCATCGGAGACATCAGGATAGAAACGATGGGAGACAAGGTAGTCATTAGGACAAGATCCCGAAACACAGCCCTCAGAATCCTAGAGATAGCCGAGAAGAAGGGGCTATCCTACACCTGAGACGCAGACAACAAATGCAACTCTCCTTAACACCTCTATGTGCGGGACCAGTAGCCACCGTCCCTATACCAGCCCCCAGAACCGTGGTGACAATACAAGCTACGAACCCTAGAACTCCATCAAGCATCAATGGCAAGTATACACACAGAAGAATTATCCTTTATTTTCGCCGACCATGAATGTACACGGGGCTATATGCCCATAAACCAATGTATAACACCACAGCCCATAACCGCATGTCTCTACGAAAGTTTTCAACGCTAAGCTTCCAAAAAACCAAGTACACAGCAACACTTTCGGATACAACTGTTTCCATCCAGTCCTCAAAGTTCTTCCCAAGCCTCTGTAGACTCCCGTAACTTTTTGTCAACGTTTTCCATAAAGCTGAACTAAAAGTTATTTATGAAGTTTCCCAACGGGAAGCCTATTTTAAATTTAGATTTACGGGAAAAAATCCCGACCCAAAACGGGGTGTTCTGGGAAGCTTCCCTATTGGGAAGTTTCAGAAGTTTCCAACGAGAAATTTTGAGTGCTAGGGCAGTTTTGCAGACTTCTTGACAAAAACAAACGTTAAACATATAAACCACCCCTGGGTAAAACAATTCGGATGCAACTCAGAAAGAATTGAAAGTAGAAAACCCACCCATCGACAGGCTTCCTTGCGAGGTAGCTGTGATGCAACTCAGAAAGAATTGAAAGCACTCTATAACCGGTTTTCCTGCCCAATGTCCCACCCTCCGGATGCAACTCAGAAAGAATTGAAAGAGAACCTCTTTCACCTCCTGGTACTCAGGACTGCTCTTTGCGATGCAACTCAGAAAGAATTGAAAGTTATTTCTAGTTTCTGCATATCCCGTCATGTAGTCATCATAGATGCAACTCAGAAAGAATTGAAAGAGGCTATAGACAGTCACTATGGCTATACTTTAGCGGTTACGATGCAACTCAGAAAGAATTGAAAGACATGAGCTATCTTCAACGTATCATTGCCCGGCAAGTGGAGGATGCAACTCAGAAAGAATTGAAAGCCGCGTCTATGAACCTGTAGCCTATCTTCTTAATCAGAGATGCAACTCAGAAAGAATTGAAAGTTATTTCCCTCTTCCCGGTCTTTGCGAATTCAATGAAGCGATGCAACTCAGAAAGAATTGAAAGCTCAAAATCCCAAGCGTCGAGCACTTCAAGCCACCAGAGATGCAACTCAGAAAGAATTGAAAGCTGTTTAATAGCCTCTGGCTCCCAGCAACGAAGCTGTACGCAGGATGCAACTCAGAAAGAATTGAAAGCTATTTTTCTCGGCGTGCGGTCATCGTTGAACCGTATATCGTATAGATGCAACTCAGAAAGAATTGAAAGACTATGGTAGTGAAATATGATGTATCTACCCGGATATATTCTGGATGCAACTCAGAAAGAATTGAAAGTTGCGGCTATTGTTGCTCCTCTTAGCAGGACCATAGTGATGCAACTCAGAAAGAATTGAAAGTTTCGCTTGGTGCAGCGCATAGACTGACAGGTAGCAAGGATGCAACTCAGAAAGAATTGAAAGTGAAGAACCAGTTAAGTGTCTGTGTATAGTCAAGTAGTTTGATGCAACTCAGAAAGAATTGAAAGAACCCGACCGGGGCTTCAAAGCCAATCGTAGAGTCAAAGATGCAACTCAGAAAGAATTGAAAGAGGATTAGCACCAGGCTTATAATGTGTGGAAGCATTTTTCAGGTGCAACTTAGAAAGAAAGGAATTGTCTTAGGTGCACAATATTTAAAATGCACCTGTCTTTGACTTTAAGGAATATGTTTGAGGAGGATCTAAACAGGATAATAGAAGCAAGGTTGAACATGACTCTTGCAGACATTGCGTATACTGCTCTGAGGAAGGTCGCGCTCCTGGGGTTACCCATCAAGCCCCAGAAAACGAGTAACAGGACTGTGGTGGTGTTCTACGAGAAGAGGAGGGCAGTTTTCCGGGTCACTGTGGCTAGGGGCCTTGGGTCGAGCCACGTAGTGTGTCTCAGGACTTATGTCTCGGACTGTGGGAGAGTTGCAACGATTAGTGGGGATGGCCAGATAAACTTTGAAATAGATGGTATACCTGGCTATCTTTCTTCTCCGGGCGAGCTCTACAATGGGTTTGTTGCAGATGTTTGGACGGCCCGGGTGAAGGCTGTCCAGCGGGGAGAGGTCGTACCGGTTTCTCGAGAAAGGCTTCCTGCTTATCTCCTAAGCAAAGTGGGCGAAAAGGTGGGCCCGATTCTCGATAGGCTAGAAGTTTACTTTATGCCTGCTACCAGCGACTATGCGCTTGGGAAGAATGGCGTGTACCCAGTATGGACGGACATGAATGGATTGGTGATTTCTGTCTCTGAAATTGGTCTGGAAGAGCTTAGAGAGCTGCTTGAAAAAGAAGAGCTGGGGCATCGCTAGGACGTCTCGGCGCTCTATGAAGGCAAAATTTTGTAGAAAGCTCTTAGCTCGTCTTGATGACTTGTTGCAGGTCTTGAGAAAAGTTTCCTTATATCGTATGGAAAGAAAACAATATAAAGACACGAGGGGTTCTATAGTTGTGAAGAAAATGTCAAACAAAATAGAGAAAAATTCTCGATACCTCGCCATATTCTCCCTGATAATAGTACTGGCAGTCGCCTTTGCGCCAGCATTTTCACAGCCAAACCTACCGGGCATACTTTCCCTTGCACAGCAAAACCCCGCTACTAACATTGGCCTGGGGAAACCCGCAATTGTTCAGCCCGGCGGCACTGTCCAGGTTAAACTCCAGCAGAACGTCCAGGTCGGCACAGTTTCCACGGCATACATGTATACAGTTGTCTACGACTCTGGCTTGAAGATTAGAAATTATACGGTGACGGTCACTGGTAGTGGGAACACCCTTACGTTATCTATACCTCCAAGCGTTGAGCCCGGCCTATATGACCTCGTCGTCAAGGGCTCTACAACCATTAGGCTGCCTAGAAGCGTCTGGGTCTACAAGACTTTGCCATCCAAGCTGAAGATTGTCCACTTCAGCGACCAGCACTACGGTGCAGGCCAGCCAGACGTTATCACAGGCGACATGAACAGGCTCGCAGGATACCTAGTGGCCAGCCTGCTTGGTCCCGACATTATAATCGACACGGGCGACATTGCCGACACAGCCTCTGCAGACCAGTATGCACAGGTAGTCTCGTTTGAGTATGCGTTCCTCTATAGCTATCCTATCCTCGCAGTCCCCGGAAACCACGATCATCCCCCTGACAGCTTCACAAAGTACTACGGCGACACCACGTGGTATAGGGTCATAGGCGGCAGGCTCCTCATTATTGGACTCTTTTCCCCTGAGCAAGGGTATCCCCCGATGGAACAGCTACAGTGGGCAAGCCAAGTGCTCGAGGCCAACAAGGATGTTCCCATCAAGATCATACTCGTGCATCACCCAGTGTTCTACTATCAGGGAGAACTCAAGACGAGGTACGACGACCAGAACGTTATCGCTCCCTATGACCCACAGAAGAACCCCAACTCGCCCGTCTCTTCGTATTGGAGCGCCAACATGGATGCAGTGAGATACTTCCTGAAAATGATAGAGGACTACAAGGTCAACTATGTGTTCTCTGGCCATGTCCACAGGGACCTGTTCACGAAGTATACGAGTACGAGGACGGGCTCCACTACCTATTTCATCGCGATCACAACCCTGGGGATGGGCTCCGCCATATACGACGGCTTAGACTTCTACACGCTAGACCTAACCACTGGGAACTTAGACTTCCCATTCAAGCCGCCCACATTTATAGGCTTTAACAACGACTCGAGAAAGCTCGCCCAGAACACTATACCCGTAGGAATCTATCCTCCCAGAAACAACCTCGGAGTGTCCAATCAAGTCTTCACCCCGACCTATTATCTCCAGGCGGGAGAAGCCCTTGTGCTCAGCGTTGAAAATGACCTCTCATACTTGGACCTCGAAAACACCGTCGTATGGTGCCTCCCCTGGACAGGCGACTTCAACATGAAGGTTCTAAACGCTCTTAACGGTGCAAGCATACAAGTCCTAGACAAAATGTACCTGGACGGCAAGCTCTACCTAGCCCTACACGTTAAACTGCCCTACAAGGGCAGACTCGAATTCGCATTGTACAAGGCCCCCGACAACCAGCCACCAACAATAAAGGTAAAAATGCTTAACCCAGCACAGCCAGCCAGCGGGGCAACAGTTAACGTCTTTGTGGAGGTAGCCGACCTCGGGTGGGGCGTAAAGAACTTCACGGCAAGCTATGTCCTTGCCGGGAAAGAATACAAACTCACACCGGAACTTTACTCGCCCAATACGCTCATCTCCCCAGTAACATCCTTCGTATACAAACTAACGATTCCGCCTATCGAGAACGTCGACAGCATAACCATAAAGATGGTAGCCTTCGACAACGCCGGCAACCAGGCTACAAGCGAATATAAACTAGCCTACCAGACTCCTACACCCTCAACCCAGCAGCCGCAGCAACCTAGTCAGACTTCTCAGCCTACGCAGCCTAGTCAGCCGTCTCAGCCCAGCCAGCCTCAGCCAAACCAGACAGCCCCAACACAGCCAACAACCCAGCCATCACAGCAACAGCCAGCCCAGCCGCCAACTCTTCCCATCCTGCCGATCGCAGGAGGCATCCTCATCGTAGCCGTAGTTATGCTGGTTCTACTAGCACTCAGAGAAAGGAAAAAGAATCCATAAAACGACCGCTTAATTTATATAGTTTTTTCTCATTCTAATTACTCGATAAACATGAACACCAAAAAAATTCTAATAGTAAGCGTGGTCCTCGTAGCCATACTAGTTTTCGCGGCAAACAGCCACGCCCAGCCAATAACAGTAGCCGTTGACCTAGGACACGGAGAGAGCAACAAGTATCTAGGCTATATCATGGGAAACATTACAGGCGTACAATGGAGAATAATAACTACGACAATTACACCCGACGTCCTCAAAGGAGTGGACATCCTACTCCTAGGACAACCCACAGTAGCCTTCTCGCCGGACGAAATACAGGCAATAAAGGACTGGCTTTTCTCTGGAAACAAGGTTCTCTACGTGGCAGGCGACTCTGACTATGGCCCCGGACAGAAGACAATTGTACAGATAAACGACCTACTGGCAGGCATTGGGACAAAGTTGCGCCTAGAGCATGGATCAGTCTACAGCGATAACCCCGACATGACCGCTAAGGCCTACTACAGGATGCTAACCTTCGTGGAGCCCGACAATATTCCAGGACTTTTCACAGACATAATCAAGCAAGGGGTCACTATGCCAATCCTCATGCACGGGCCAGGATGCGTTATCTGGCAGGATGCCCAAGGCAAGTACCACGACCCCGTAAAGGAAACCTTCCCAGGGCTCATAAGGATCGTATGGGCCCACAAGTCATACATCGGCGACAACACCCCACCACTACCATACGTCTATGACCCGATGACCTATGGTAAAGGTACAGGAGACCACGACTTCGTAATGTATGCTGCCGAGTACTTCAGCGACAAGAACAGCCTGGTAGTAGTCGCAGGCGAAAGCCTCTACGGCGACTACGAGCCAGCATGGGCGTCAAGCTACTACGGCGTTTCACTTGACGGCCCACTATTCGTACAGAATCTCATTAAATGGTGGGTCAAACTCATAACGACGGGACCAATCGAGAGAAAGCTTGGCGACATCTCGCAGTCTGTATCAACTCTGTCCGGCAACCTAAACCAGCTAAGTTCCCAGGTGTCATCTCAAGGATCAGCAATTCAAAAGATGCAGGGAGACATCCAATCCATTAAGAACGATGTAGATTCTCTAAAGGCAACAGTTAACTCTCTAGCCGGAACCGTCAACGAGCTCATGATCCTCGTTATTGTCGAGGCTGTCCTCATAGTAGTTGTTCTGGCATTAATGTTCCTCAGGAAACCTAAGGCTACTCCTGCAACGGAGGTCAAAAAATAAACATTAAAAATATTGTTTTTTCTGCCTTTTTCTCTTTTTGTAAGCCAGAACAATACAAATATAGTACCACTTCCATTGTTTTACGGCGATAAAAATGAACAAGAAAACAACTGTTTTAGCTCTAGCCGTACTTGCTATAATTCTTGTTTCAG
>Ga0272449_1001067_pt1 | contig 29587 bp, 29 predicted proteins | sample YNPCB0241_FD_198679 | JGI IMG/M metagenome (GOLD analysis project Ga0272449, IMG submission 198679) | Hot spring sediment microbial communities from Yellowstone National Park, WY, United States - YNP-CB-024-1 | ecosystem: Environmental > Aquatic > Thermal springs > Hot (42-90C) > Sediment... | reverse complement strand
TATTATAGCAAATCCATTTACATATATCATGCTTTTTAATACAGCATGCCATCCAACTAAATACTCATTTGAATATAGTTTAACAGCATTTGTAGACCATCCAACCTTCAACTCCCATTCCTCAAAAAGTAAAATAGGTTGTAGCGTATCATACTCTATAACTAGGTTGTTTAAATCTATAAATCCCTTCCATCCAATTTCTATAGAGGTATCTCCATATTTAATTAATGGTCGTGTTAAAATATATCTTCTCCCTCCTATAGCCTCTAGCAACGCACTATCTTTCCAGGGATATAGAATATACTCTTTATCAGCTAGGATCTTTACATATCCTCTCCTTCTCTCCTCAAATAAGCTACTTAGTAATGCATATGCTTGTAGAGGTGCTATCCCTTTAAGAGTTGGTGCAACAGCTGTATATAGAATGTGGATATCACCACCATCGACATCTATACGTGGATCCTCTAATCCCTTACCTAGCTCCCATGTATTTTTAGGGGTAAGAATAAGTCTAGCTTTAATAGGTTTTTCTATCAACCCTTCTTCAACATCTTTAAAGCTTATCTTAAATAGTGAGATTGAAGATACATACCAGTAGTAATCAAAAACAGTTCTAGGGAAAACCCATATCTCGTTATCTCTGGAGATGGCTCCTGGATTAAATACAGCGACAGGTCTTCTTTTAAAATTTTCAATTAAAAGATGATCAGGGTATATATAAAGCTTTCTAGTAAAGATGTCTATTTTCCTTGGTTTTCTTAAGCCTCTTTGAAGCTTAAAGCTTTTCACAGCCTTAGAAAACAGCTCTGCTATAAATTTATCTGGAAGCATCCATATCTTGCTTTCTAAGCCATATAGAATATCCTCCAAAATATTTCACCAAACACTATACATTTTTATGAAATATAAACTACTATGCTTAAACAACTCTATAAAAGCTTTTAAATATCTACCCTTTGTTTTTACCCTTGATATGATATGTTAGGTGTAGATCTTTGAAAAAGCTTAGCAGGATATTAACCGTATTCTATTTACTGGGATTGATTTCACTATTTGCAGATATGGTTTATGAGGGTGGTAGATCTATTAGCGGTGCTTATCTAAAAGGGCTTGAAGCACCACCTCTGGGAGCTGCGTTGATAGGATTTGGCGAATTTATTGGATTGGTCTTTAGGTTTTTCTCTGGATACCTAGCTACGATATATCAATCTTCTAAAACGCTATGGCTTTTCACATTTAGTGGCTATATGCTAACAGCACTAAGTATACCGATGCTTGCTTTTGCAGGTGCATGGCATTTTGCAGTCACACTATATATATTTGACAGAATAGGTAAGGGTTTAAGGGCACCTACAAGAGATGTCATTCTAGCTGAGGTTTCTGAAGGTATTGGTGTTGGAAAGGGCTTTGGAATCCATGAGCTAATGGATCAGGTCGGTGCTTTTATAGGACCTTTATTAGTTGCTGTGATGCTGGTTTACTGGGGGTATAGAGGTGCTTTTTTATCTCTCTTAATACCAGGTATAATTTCAATTGCATTGGTATTAGCAGCATGGTCTATGTACCCTACTTTAAAAAGCATTAGTATAGAGAGGCCAAGGATAGGTTTTAAAGGTTTCAGTAAGCCTTTTTGGATATATGTAGCAGCTTCTAGTATATTAGCCCTTGGATTTATGCACTGGTCTATAGCTTCGTACTATCTCAAAACATATAGTGTTTTAAGCGATGTAGAGATAGGGTTGATGTACTCAATAGCAATGATTGTAGATGCCTTTGTAGCTCTTCCTCTAGGTGCTCTTTTTGATAGAATAGGGCTAGGGATACTATTTATAAACCCCATTCTAGCTTTTTTATTTATATTAATGCTGGTTTACATCCCCCAGAAACCACTACTTCTATTATCTGCTATACCATGGGGTATTGTGATGTGTTCAGAAGAAAGCATTATGAGAGCATCTATAGTAAAACTTGTAGAGCCCTCTAAAAGACCTCTTGCATATGGTTTATTTGGTGTGGTGTTTGGCTTAGCATGGGCTACAGGAGGATATATATACTCTATGCTTCTAACATCAAAAACCTACCTCATAGTCTATACATTAATCACAGCTATAACCTCACTATATCTCTACCATATACTAACTTCCCACATTAAAGGTCGTCAAACCTAAGGCAATACCAACAAAAATTTTGCCGCTTTATACATAACATAAACCTCTTTCCACATCGAGCCTTTAAACTCTCTTCAATGCTTAAACCTCAAAACATACCACTTCTCCTTCTACCAACAAAAATACAAATATTCATAGCCACTACCAATATTGTTATCGGGAAACGCAACCTAATCTCTTTAAGAGATTACATTCATAGTTATAGCTGTACATAGCCATGCTTAATATTGTTGTTATTGTATATTATATTCTATGGCTGTGGTAGAGATAATGATTTGGATACATAGATGTTTAAACCGCAATGCTTTTAAACCCACCCCATTATTCATTACCTTGGTGAAACCATGCACCAATGGAATTAAACAGGGTTAGATCTATTCAATCATCCGATTTAATTCCTAAGCAATGGTATAATATAGTTCCTGATCTCCCTGAACCTCTACCACCTATGTATAGACCCGATGGGTCTATAGTAAAACCAAGTGATTTAATGGCTATATTCCCTAAATCTCTTGTTGATCAGGAATTCTCTAACAATAGATTTATAGATATACCTAACGAGCTTAGAGAACTCTATGCAGAGCTTGGAAGACCAACGCCATTGATTAGAGCTAGAAGACTTGAGGAACATCTCGAAACATCTGCAAAGATATACTTTAAATATGAAGGAGTTTTACCAACAGGATCACATAAAATCAATACAGCCACTGCCCAGGCATATTTCAATAAATTAGAAGGATTTGAAAGACTTGTTACTGAGACTGGTGCTGGTCAATGGGGTTCTGCATTAGCTTTAGCAGGAGCTATATTTAATCTAAAGATTAGGGTATATATGGTGAGGGCAAGCTATGAGCAGAAACCCTATAGAAGAATACTTATGCAGCTCTATGGAGCTGAGGTTGTTCCAAGCCCAAGCCAATATACGAATTCAGGTAGGAAGGTGTTAGAGGAGAATCCTAGTCATCCAGGCTCTCTGGGAATAGCCATTAGTGAAGCTGTTGAAGATGCTGTAACAAGTCCTGGTACAAGGTATAGCCTAGGCTCTGTTTTAAACCATGTTTTAATGCATCAAACAATTATAGGTTTTGAAGCTATAAAGCAGCTTGAATTTTTAGGTGAGGAGCTCCCTGACTATGTAATTGGATGTGTAGGTGGTGGAAGTAATTTTGCCGGGCTTGCTTATCCATTTTACTATGAAGCTATTGTAAGAGGTAGGAAGAGAGGATTGAAACTTATTGCTGTAGAGCCAAAAGCTGTTCCATCCATGACGAAAGGCATCTATGTATATGACTATGGAGATACAGCAGGTTTGACACCACTAATTAAAATGTATACAGTAGGACATAGATATATACCACCACCAATACATGCAGGTGGATTGAGATACCATGGAGTTGCACCAACACTTGCGGTACTAGTCAAAAACAGAGTTGTAGAGCCTTTCGCATATCACCAAACAGAAATATTTAAAGCTGCTCAGATATTTGCAGAAATAGAGGGTATTGTACCTGCACCAGAATCTGCACATGCTGTAAAAGCAGCTATAGATATAGCTCTAGATGCTAAAAAGAAAAGAGAGGAAGCTGTGATACTATTCAATATGAGTGGCCATGGACTGCTAGACCTCTCTGGATATCAAGACTATCTAGAGAATAGATTAAAAGACTATGAACCTGAATACATAAACATCTCATATCTACCAAAAATATAATTCCATATATCTATATAGATTTTTCAAAGTTCTAACATATAAACAAATTTATTAAACATAACCTTAGCATTAAAAGCTCTTGCAAACATATAATAAAATAATTAGGGTTGTAGCTGTAGCGGGGTTCTTTCTATTGCTTGCAAGATCTTTTAAAATAGGTGAAGCTGCTGTTATAGCTGGTGAAGATGGTGTTGTAGAAGATGTTGCAACGCTTTTTACAACAGTTATGAAAAGTGATGGGGTAAAGGTTCTAATACCAAACAGCATTATTATAGGAAGTAAGATATGTTTAAAGCCAAAGCAATCTAGATAGATATTGCAGTCTAGATAATGATTGGTTTAAATAATCATATTTGATTTTCATTTTTATCACTATATGTTCTGGGTTTAAAGCTTGGATCTTTGTTATTGAAAAATAGGGTGTTTCCTGGTTTAGGAGCTATACACCTTCTCCAATTTTAACCTTATTGTTTGGATCCCTCAGTTAGCTGTCTCTATACCGTTCAGGATTCAGAGCAATGTTTCTATTGATCATCATCGTCCAGAGTTCAAAAGCTAAACAATAATCACTAAGATAGTTTAGCTGCATAGAGAATCTAAAACTTTTCTTCGTCTCATCTTAAGAGGCAATGCTTCAGATGCAAATACGATCTAAAAAATTAAGATTATTACAGCAGTGTGTATATAGTAAAACAGGTGTTGGGTAATGAGTATAGCTATAGTGTATTATAGTAGAACTGGTAAGACAAGAGAAACTGTTGAGTATATCAGAGATAGATTAGCAGAGAAAAACCTAGCTATAGATGTTTATGAGCTTAAACTACTGAGAGAGTATAGCAAGCCATTGCATCTAAATCCACGTTTAGTGATAGATGTATTGTTCAATAGACCTGTTAAATATATTGGTGATGAGAAATTTGATTCCAGAGCCTATGATTTAATAATACTGGGTTCTCCTATATGGATAGGTTCAATAACACCTCCAATAAAATCATTTATAGCTAGATATAAAGGTTCAATAAAAGCTCCTATAGTTTGCTTCACTATATCTGCAATGGATGGAAAATATTCAAAGAAATTTAGAAATATACTTGAGTCTCTAGGCTATAAAGTTGCTATAGATTTTGCAGTTGTTGATAATGTTAACAAATATAGAAGAGTTGTAGATGAAGCTATAGAGAATATCTTAAAGATAATAAAAATGAAGTAGCATATACTAAAGCTCTATCTTTAAACACAATATTATTGGCGACATAGATTGAAAGATATATTATCATCTCAAGTCATTTAGATTTTTTATATGTATCTATGATGTACAATACAATAGTTCTTGTAGAGACATTGATTTCACTATGTCTTTGTATAGCGTTAAAGCACTATTGAATTAAGACCAAGGTCTTATGCTGGATACTTTAGAAAGGTTTTAGAGATTTGATTATAAATCCTCTACAATATCATTGCATGTTACAATTTTAAACCTTCTCCAATTTTTAATGGTGTCAACAAGCTTATTTTAATTTTAGATGCAAGAGCTTTTGGGATTGTTTATGCTTATAGTATTTGAGGGTATAGATGCATCAGGAAAAACAACTGTTAGTAGAATGGTTAAAGAAGCTTTAGAGAGAAAAGGTTTTAGAACAGCTCTCTATATATATCCAAATAAGTCATCTATCTATGGATCAATTATAGACCTTTTCCTAAAGTCGAAGATATTTCTAACACCACAAGAACAGTTTTTTCTATATCTTCTAGATATGTATAGAGATAAACAGGATGTTGTAGATAAGCTTTTGAAAAACTATATTGTTTTAATGGATAGATACTACACATCTACTATAGCTTATCAATGTGCACAAGGATTTGATTACAGAGTTGCGAAAACAGTTATAGAGTATCTAGCTATGCCAAAACCAGACATCATTATATATCTTGATATAGACCCTAGAATAGCTATTGAAAGAAAGCTTATTCAGAAGAAGAGTCTAGATATTTTTGAAGGGAATATAGAGTTTTTAGCTAATGTAAAAAAACTCTATCTAAAAATGATTGAAGAAGGATATCCAATAAAAAGATGGATAGTGATAGATGCAATGAAAAGAATTGAAGAAATCTATATAGATGTTATAAAAGCTTTAGACATATAGAGAACCACTAAACCGCTTCATCATTTATAACTAAAAGCTATACTCTTTAGAGTGGAGAGGGGATGTAATTCCAAACCTCCCCACCTCAAAGGGAACCCTCACCCTTCAGGGTGGGAGGAAGTCAATCATGAGTGAAGTCATATAGAAAAAACTATTTTTCTATTTCTGGTGCTGGCTCTATTTTCACTATATAAGCTGGTGATGGATATAGATACTTGGGTAGTTCAATCTCTATTCCATGTGATGTTTGGCTCCATTTCAGCTGTTCCTCACCAAGCATCTCTATGGATGTACTACTTCTAGCCTTGAGCACACCGTCAAATGGCTTTAACACTAGTTTTCTAGACCTCGGTCTGCTTAGGAGAAATGTGTAGATTTTCTCCTCTTTTTTGACAAACCTCAGCGGTATACCATCTTCAGAGCTTATTGCCATACCCTCTGCCTGGATCCACGGCCTTGTACCATATATAGCCTCACCAAATTCTTTGAGCCACTGCCCAAGCTTTAGAAGAACCTCTACCTGGTGTTCAGGTATAGAGCCGTCAGCTCTAGGTGTTAACCCTAGAAGTAGGTTGCCATTCTTACTAACAACATCTATCAACAGGTAGACCAGTTCCTCATATGATAAGCTGTGCTCTAATCCCTCAGCCCTGTTGTAACCAAATGAGTAACCAATACCTCTAACGGTTTCCCACTTCTCTTCACGTACATTGCTAAAAAGCGGAAGCTACTATACCACTCTACCGTTTTTCAATATTGCTTCGAGTTTTTGAAGCATTTTCTGCTCAAGTTTAATGTTCTCAGTTTTTCAACAACCTTGTCGATAGGATACTCAGAGCAGTATAGCCACTTCTAAAAGCCAAGGCATTGGTCCTTAAACCTCTTTAGAAACCCTAGCAAAGGACTCTCTTTCTTCTCTTCAACAACACTAGGCCCATAAATACCCAGCCTCCTTCTCGCCTCATCCTCACTCAATCCATTAGGTCCAGAACTCAACAGCTTAAAAGCCTCATCAAGCGAAATCCTCTCAAAATCCTTGATACTGAGACCCCTAACACTCAAAACCTACTCATCAACCATATATACAAACAGCTTTAAGAGACACTATTACACCACATATGATGGATGCCAATAAATAGAAGCTTATAGTTATTATTCAAGTATTAAGGTATATATACCTCAGATGTACAGACAAGAGCTGGATAGAGAAAATATCCCTCAATACAGGTAGTGTTTCATAGGAAATATTTTCTCTATCCCTAAGCACTAAGAGGAAAGTGTTAGAAATGCATACACATCTTGGAATAAAATGTAATGAGAATAGCTACGAATACAACACACTTTTACTGCTCACGACAAACACCACTCTATCACATTGTTCTGTTACATACACTTGCATACCTAGTGATGCCTATTGAGCGACATACACATAGCTCTTGCACTTATAATCCTCATACTCTTCTCCGCTCCATGTCCACTACTTGTGAGAACTCAACACAATATCCACACTATTAAATCTGTGAGTAGTTCGTGGAGCACAATCTACGAAAATGTTAATGAATCTAAGTACACTTTTGATCTAAATGCTAGTGCTCTTGGCATAAAGCTCGTCCTGTATATGAGATCTAAAGGTGATATAAATAAAGATTGGGTAAAAATATATGTATACAGCGAAACTGTGAGCATAAGTCCCGAAGGTGTAGAGCATACAAGGTATATTGCTGGGTATGGCAGATTTGGCTATGAAAATGATGGTAAAGGTAGTGCAGATGGCTTGCATATGGTGTACTACCTTTTGCCAAATGTCACAAAAATAATGTATGTTGAAGTAAAGCTTCACTCGATTAACGGTAGCCCGAGGCTTGATGTCAAAAAGTCGTGGGCAGAGCCTTGGAATACAACTGCCTCCTACTGGATGTATGAGAATACAGATGAAGGCTATGGACTGAGGTATGGTAGGCTAAGCTATGTAGATAACTTTGGCGCTGAGCTAAAGGTTGCTGCGCTGTCTTGTGGAACAGCAGGGTATCCTTGTAAAAGCGATAGCAAGTTTTCTTTCTACTATGGTAGAATGTTTAGCGTGGATAGTGGAGGGCTGGCCGACATATATGTAGATGTGAACTATATAGGGGGGTTTAACATAGCCCCAGAGAGCACCTATGGAAAGGGAAACTACGTTGCTAAGCTAGATGTTGGAGTGGCTACAAAAGGTGAGCAATTCACATACTTCCACACACTCTACAGCACAAAGAAATATGATGAGCCACAGCTACCTGAGCTCATAACTAGTGAAGTAGCTAAAGGTGTGGCAGATATAGCTGTGGATATAGTTTCAGACTACGCCCTTGAGTTCATAACTTCTCCAGCTGGGAAAATCCTCTTTAAAGGGTTACCCTACATTGGAACTATTATAGAGTGGGCTGAGATGATTCAAAGCCTTGGCTTCGACGAGGTAGCGGCCCGCAGTGAACTAGTCATCTTCAGCAAACAGATACCAGTAGTTGAAGGTGATAACATAGTCTATATTTGGACAAATCTAGTAGGGGAACTGAAATCCGCATGGCTTTCGTCCACAATAATGAACTTCTGTGGAGAGCCCCCGTGGCAGAGCTTCATGGATAGACTGTTTGGTACAAAGGTCTGGAGGTTAGATCAGGGAGGAGTTTACATAGGTGGAATTCTCTTAGATTACTACAACGCTCCTGAAATTGTTTCAGCGCTTCCCCAAGGCGATCTACTCAATGCAACATCAAATATAACGATAGCGTTTAGCAAACCTATAGACAAAGGCTCTATAATGCCTCCACTAGGATCTCTCTACCCACAAGGGAAAAGCATTGTGGTTTACATGAATGGGGTTGAGGTGCCTTTCTATGAGTATTTTAGAGCAAGTTTGAGTCCTGATGGAAAGACCCTTACCATTTACCCTAACTACCACCTGGATTATGGAAGTGTTTACAGAATTGTTCTAACCGATAAAATTAGAGGTGCTGATGGTACTGGGCTTGTTAAATCCTATGACCTGTGGTTTGTAACAGAAAAGAGGGAGCAGAAAGAGCCAGTAGTTTACTATGTAATGCCTACAGCTACATCAACATCACTATCTAACCATCTTCACTATGTAGGTAAGATATTTAGTGCTCAATATGAAAACATATCTATAGATTTAACGAAGATACACCAGTTTTATGTTGGTGAGGCAACTTTCTATACAAATGATATAGATATAGACTATTACGATGGTGGTTCAGGGAGACTTTACATGGTAAACAAATCGCTGTGGTTTATTCCTTTATCAGCTCGCGACGGCGGTTTTCCTCCAAAAAGAGGATCACTAATTTTTAAAATAAACGATGTCGAGAAAATCATACATAGGCTACCAGCTCAATTTATTGTTTCCTGGGTTAAGGTAGGAAATCCTAATATAGAGAAATCTCTTAGAGATGCTGGTGTTATTGAAGGTGCGTTACTTGACCTAGAACCTGTTCCTGTTATGAACTATGCAACTATAGCTAGTAATACCCAGAAGATAGGTGAAGGAATATTAATTAGTAATGAAGAGCCTTGGATCAATGGCACAAAATTATCGATGTACGCAGTTACCAATGTTGATAGAGATATCTATAACCTAGATATGCTATTAAAAGACTATAAATCTATGTACACTGTTTATGTAGGTGGATCAAACTATTTGAATACAGACATCTTTGTTTATATCATAGTTAATGCAACATGTATGAGGGCATGGCGTATAGTTCCTCTGGGTTATATATCAGCTGAAGAGGAGAAAATTTTTACACACACAGTTATGTTTACAGTCCATGGCAAACCTTATCAAATCACATTAATCTCAAACTCATCGATTATAAAAATAGATGATAAAGAGATGCCAAACAAACTTGAAATAGTTGTCAATAAATCAAAAGGCAGAGGATATATGTTAATAGTGATGTCCCAGGAGCTAGGTTTAGAACCCCAGAGGGTTACCATTGATGGTATAGAGATAAGAGCTGAACCAATACCTCAAGAGATGTATAGAGATTCTATAGGGATAAAGATTATATATAATCACACCAATGCCACAAGAGATATAGCAATATACTTTAAAACGATGAAGGAGACATCAAAACCATACACAGAAACAACAAAAACAGCCATTGTAACACCCACATCAACAACACCTGAAGCAGAATTACCTTCAACGTCATCTTATTCACTATATATCATAGCATTTGTAGGAATGTTGTTATTAACGGTCGCCAGCCTAGTTATATTTCTATTGAAAAGAAAATCAGTTTAAGTGATATAAGTGCTTTTAACAAAACAACCTCTCCTTCACTCTGAATATTTTAGCTAATCCAGTAACATCAGACTATATTTTGTATCCCGCTAAACTTTTTCTATATCATTGATTTAAAGTCGAAGCCTTTATTATAGCTATTTTCTTTGGTGATGTATACTAAGATTTTTATCTCTAGGTTTTCTATTTCATTTTTGGTGAAGATTTTGATAGGACCTATACATATAAAAGCTAAGAAGGGTGAGGTTGCAGAAAGAGTTGTAGTTGTTGGGGATCCTGCTAGAGCTGAGCAAGTTTCTAAAATGCTTGAAGATGTAAGAGTTGTTAATACGAATAGAGGCTTTATAATATATACTGGGCTATACAAAGGTGTACCAGTATCTATAGCTGTCCATGGTGTTGGTCACCCATCTTCTATGCTTGTGGTTGAAGAGCTTATAATGCTTGGTGCAAAGATTATTATCAGGTTTGGTACATGTGGTGCTATGGTTAAGGGTCTTAGAGTAGGTGATGTAGTTATACCAACAGCTGCTGCATATTATCCTGGTGGAGCTTTCTATCAATATCTTAAAGAATCTATATGTACTGCTACTGCACCTCATTTTGATGTTTTAAAGGTTTTGGTTGAGGAGGTTCAGAAAGCTGGTATAAACTATGTTATAGGCCCTATAGTGAGTAGCGATGCGTTTTACGCGGAGGATCCTGAATTTACTAAGAAGTGGGTGTCTAGAGGTATTACAGCTGTTGAGATGGAGTGTGCTGGGCTATTTATGCTAGGTGCTATGAGAGGTGTGAAAACAGGTGCACTTCTCATGGTTAGCGACTCACTTGTTGAAGAACTTGGTTTTGCCTCTGCTGAAGAGTTAAAGAGCTATGTAGATAGAGCTGGAAGAACTGTTTTAGATGCGATTATAAGGATTATGACATAGCCAAAGATAATTGTTTCAACATCTACAACTCTTTAACATATATGTTTTTAACTATTTATTAAATTGGTGATTCACCTCGTTAATATATTGATTATCAATGTCATTATATAGCTTATTGCTATACATATTGGTGTTGACGCAAGTGTTATAAACATAGATTTTACAGCATAGCTAAATCTAATTATCTTTAAACCTCTATATATACCAAAGCCTATGAGAGCACCTATAGTTACTAGTGATATAGGTGTTGGAAGCCCTATTCTCAGTAAAAGAGCTATTGCAATAAACTCAGAGATGTATATAGCACTTATATATCGAATATCTATAAATGTTATACTACTTGCTAATGTATCGGCTATTCTATGACCCCATACCAAAACACCTATAGCTATTCCTATAGCTGGTATAGCGATTGATAAATATGTATAGCCTTCTAAGCTATTTATACATAGCATAAGAATAGATGCAATAAGAGCTGCATCGTTTGCTCCATGCATCATAGATATCAATGTTAGTGAGGCTAGCGTATATCTATAGCTATTGAGTCTAAATATATAGGATAGAATTGCTGAAAACACTAAAAATATAAGTATAGCTGTAGATGTATTAGATGAATATGGTTTCAATGGCTTTGAAATAAGCAGTGTTAATATAGATGCTATAGATATAATCCCAAGATAGATATAGATGTTACGATGTTTGCTAAATCTATCGTTAAATACAAGAAAAAGCGTTGTTAAAGCTATAGAGATTATAAAAGCTGTTATCCAGCCAATAAATATGTATAGTGCTGTATTCCAGTCAATGCTATTTTTCCCATATACAGATAGAGAGCCTAAAATGCTACCAATTATTGCCATTGAAAACGATATTGGGACTTTAACAATAGATGCTAAAACACTCCATATAATAGACGAGGCATAGATTGATATTGGCAAAAATGAATATTTCAATAGATTAAAATCTGTTATAAGTCTATAGCTAACCATATCAATTATATAAAAACCAAAAACAACACTACCAATAACCTCAAATATTGATGCTATCAATAATGCTTTTCTAATACTAATTAAACCTCCTCCAATAGCCCAGCTTATAGCATTTGAAGCATTGTTTAGACCATCAATTATAGCTAGGATTAGAGCTAGTGGAATAGCTATTGTAGCTATATCCATAGTGGTGCTTACCAACTGCTGTTTTTATTTATTTATATAGCTCTATACTCTGTATATATAAATGTGTATTAGATCATATAGATATGTATTAATTAAAGTTATATTTACTTTACACATATATTGCTAATATGGGGCATTCAAATGAATGTTAAGCTTCGTGATATATTTAGTGATCTATATAAATATGGTTCTATGGTCCGAGACATTGTTGAGTCATTAGCAAATTCTCTTAGTTATCTCGATTCTTTTAGAGCAGGTGAAGCTAGGCTTGAACTTGCTAAAGCTATAAATATTGATACAGAGGCTGATAGTTATAGAAGAGAAATTATAGAGAGTAAACTTATAGGTATAGAAGATTCTATTGTTAGAAGCTATATACATAACATATTAAGAATGCTTGATAGAGTTGCTGAATGGGCAAAGGAAAGCATAAGATATCTAGACCTCATACCATATCTAGAAATACCATCGCCAATTAAAGAAACCGTTCATGATATGATTAAAACCGCTGTCAAAGGAATTGAGAAAATTATAGAGGCATTGGAGTTGATGAGGAAGGGAGAATATAGCTCTATAATAGAACTATGCAAGGAGGTTGAAGCCGTAGAAGAAAAAGTTGATGAGCTTCTACATAATGCAAGAAAAAGCATGGTTGTATATAGCAATAAAATCCAAAACCAAGCTATAGTTATGTTTCTAAAGGATTTTATAGAATCAATAGAAACTATGACAGATTATGAAGAAGATACCGCTGATATAATAAAAGCGTTGACGATATATCTAAAGCATTAAAACATTGAAGGGCGGGTACACAGTAGAGCTTTTTACCCTAAACAAAAGCTCTAGTATATGTGATTATATATGAAAGCTATAGATGTGTTTAAAGCATTAGATCTAGTCCCTCATACTCTTATAATAGTAACTGCTGGAGATCCTGATACCCCTGGTAGAAGAGGAGGGTTAACTGCTGCATGGGGCACCAGAGTCTCTTGGGATCCACCACTCTATGCAATCTCAATAGCTCCATCTAGATATACATACCAGCTAATAAAAGAGTTCAACGCCTTTGCAGTACACACAGTTTCTAAAAAGCTTGAAGATGCAGCTATGAATATATTTGGCAGTTTAAGTGGTAGAGATGTTGATAAGTTTAAACTTCTAGGAATAGAGCCTGTTAAAGCTCGTAGAATTAAAGCTCCTATAATTCCAATAGCTCCTGTAATCCTGGAATGCAAAGTTGTTAGTGAATATATAGCTGGAGATCATGTAATATTTATTGGGGAAGTTGTAGAGGCATATCAAGGTTCAGAAGATATGCCACTTGCATTTTTAGAGGGAAGAGCTGCATATATAGAGAAAACTCTTTTTGTATAACAACACTTAATTTTGAACCATTATAAAATTTTAAGGAGGTTTATCTAGCTAAGTGTTTCAAAAGTAAATTAAACCGCTAGTTCGAGTCTTTTAAGTGATGTGTATAGCTGTGTGATGTTGTATTGAAGTTCAACTATATCTTGATAAATGTTGAAGATGTTGTAGCTGGATTAGGGGGTGAAGCTAATGATAGACTTATTCATAATATTGCTGTTCAGATGAATAGAGTTGGCATGACATGTTCTCTATATAGATCTTCTTGCAACAGAGTTGTTGTTTCCATAGATAGCGATGTTGTTGAAAGATATATAGATTTTTTAAAGAAGGTTTTTGGTGTAAAGAGCCTATCTCCTGCAGTTAAAATGTCTATGGATATAGATTTAATTAGTAGCTATATCTGTTCTTCTAAATTTGGCAATGATATTTCAATTGATATATTATGTGGAGACCCAGCTTTATCGGATTTTAGGGAAGCTTTATTTGAGAGGGTTAGAGGATGTTTAAAGGGCTTAAAACCTTTAGGTGGAAAGAAGATATATATAGAGATTTTGGATAGAGATGTATTTATCTATAAAGATATATTTAAAGGTGTTGGCGGTGTTCCATATGGTTTTATAGGAAGGGTTGTCAGCCTTTTTTCAGGAGGTGTTGACAGTACTATTGCTACATGGATTGCTATGAAGATGGGTTTTAGTGTTACACCTATACATTTTAGTTTAAAGCCATTTTATGGAGATGATGCATGGAATAGAGCTATGGATTCATTGAAATGGCTTAGAGATTGGGTTGCTGAGGATTCTTGGAATATATACATAGCACCACTTGGGGATATACATAGAGAAATAGATATAGATTATAGATATAGATGTGTTCTCTGTAAAACTCTTATGTATAGAGTATCGGAATCGCTTGCTAGGAAAATTGGATGTAGTGCTATAGTTACTGGAGAGGCTCTTGGGCAAGTAGCTTCGCAAACTCTATATAACCTTAAATTTCTATCTAATAGAATAACCATGCCTATATTAAGACCTTTAATAGCATTTGATAAAGATGATATAGTAAATATGGCTAGAGCACTTGGACTAGAGAAAATTGTTTTAAAAAAGGTAAAGGCATGTACCCTATACCCAGCTCTACAAGGTGAACATGCAATTACACATGCCGATGATAGAGCTTACCAAGTTATAGAAGAAGCTGTTAAAAAATCAATATTTAGGACAATAGAAAAGGTTGTAGAGTATGTGTTAGAAAATATAGAGAGAATAGTGATATAATATAGAATTTAAGTAGTTTTAAAGTTATGTAGCCGAGAACAATTGATGCAATAAAAACGTTTCTATAAAAACTGTTTTAGTATTTATATTGCGAAAGTTTGAGTTTGTTAAATACAATATCTTTCAATTCCTCTATATCTTCTTTAGATATATCCGTTAATGGCAGTCTCATTCTACCTCCTCTTAAGCCAAGTATATTCATTGTATTCTTTATAACGCTATAAACCATATATTGATCTATATAGGGATGGGGCAAAATTGTTGCTGATGGTCCATGTTTCCTATTCATTTTCTCTATAAAAGACTCATAGAAATCTAAAAGCTCCATATATCTACCCATTTTGTCAAAGTCTTTATTAAGACCAGCATATAGGATCTCTAAACTTATATTCGGCATAAAGTTTGCATACCCAGATGTAAATCCTTTAGCACCTAGAAATGCCGCTGTTGCTAGGAACCACCACTCACCCCTTCCCTCTATAACAGGTACCTTGTCACCTATAGTCTTTATCTGGTTATATAGCATTGGGGGATATGGGGTATTCTCCTTAACAAAAACAATATTATCAACAGAGTCCACAAGCTTCTTTAGAATATAAGGCCTCATATATATCTTTGAAACATCTGGATTGTTATATACAGCTAATCCAATATCTATAGACTCAGCTATCTTCTTATAGAAGAGATATAAACCTTCCTCGCTAGGAACATGGTAATAAGGCAAAACAACCATAGCTCCATCTGCACCCAGGTCCTGGACATACCTAGCTCTCTCAATTGCAGGCGTAGCTCCAGAATGTGAACAGCCAACAACTATAGGAACCTTGCCACCAGCAACATCAACAACAATAGATACAGCCTTTCTCCACTCATCATCGCTAAGAGCATAGAATTCTCCAGTACTTCCAGTTGGTGTTAAGATAAATGGCTTGCCACGAGTCTTCTCAACAAGAAACTGTGTATTCTCCTTCAAACCCTCAAAATCAACCTCTTCATTATCCTTGAAAGGCGTTATCATAACTATCTGAATAGCTCCTTTAGCTACATAACTCCTCAAATCTGATGGTTTCATATATACACCTAGAAAGGTATATACCAAGTATTTAATAAAAAGCTTTATGCCCTGATAATACCATAAAGCAAAATGTTTTAGCCTTTTTACTAATTCTTTATATGTTTAAAACAAATTGATTTTTATATATCTATACACATTTTGTACATATTTCGCTATTTCTTCTTTTGTTTCTCTTAATGGTCCTTGATATCTAAGTTTAAGTGATGTGGTAGCTGCTATGAACTTTATAGCTTCCTCTATTTCTATTTTAGCTAGCTTTGTATAGAGGTATGATGCAAAGCATGTATCTCCACGTCCAACTCTACCCACAACTTTATCAACTATAAATGGAGCAAAATAAACATAGTTGCCTGCTCTTACATAGACACCTTCTTGAGATGTTATGACAACCTCTTTAGCTCCTAATGACTGTAAAGTTTCAGAGGCTTTTACAGGGTCTTCATATCCAGTTAAAATTTTGGCTTCTTTAGCATCAGTCTTTAGAATATCTATATGTTTTAAACCATCTTCCATCCAATCCCACTTAACATATTTTATCTTATTCTCAACAGCTCTTCTAGTAAATCCTTGAACATCTAAGGCAATAACAGCCCTCTCTTTAGCTTTTCTTAAAAACTCTAGATCAAAGTCGTTGACAAGAAGAGGTCCAATATATATAATTTCTGCACATTCACATAGCTCTAAATCCTTAGTGGAAAAGGGTTCGCTAATTTCTAAAACAGCTATGGTTCTATCATCAAGAGATTTTCCATATATAGTGTGAAATGAGTGTGTGGATTGTGTTGGAATTAAAGTGGTTTCTATATCTAGCTTTCTTAAATCATCTAATAGATAGCTATCCTTAGGAGAAAGCCTTGTTATCACCTTTACATCTACACCTAGTCTCTTTAAAGCAATTGAAAGAAAATATGCTGGTCCCCCTATAAAAGGTCTATACACATCATTAAAAATCTCTGACTCTCTAGTTATATGGCTAAATGCACAAACATCAAAACACTTCATAGAGATATACACCCTATGCTATCAACGGTAATAGTGTTTCTAGAGCTGTTTTTAGAAATGTATCTAGATCTGGCTCTATTCTTGCTTCAATGCTTATATACCCACTATAGTTGATCTTCATTAGCCTAAATATTATCTTTTCCCAATCAATCATACCCAAACCTGGAGCTAGTCTATTGCTATCGGCTACATGTACATGTGCAATATTTTTCCCAGCCCTCAATATTGCGTCATAAACATTTCTCTCTTCTAGCATCATATGAAATGTATCAAACAATATCTTGATGTTTCTAAACTGGTTAACTATTTCTAAAGCATCGTCTAACCTATTTATCAAATCTGTTTCATATCTATTTAAAGGTTCTAGAAGAAGTATAGTGCTGTTTTCCTCAGCATATCTATCTAAAGCTGTGAGAGATGTTAATAGCCTCTCTTTAGCAGCTCTGCAATCACCTTCACATCTACCTCTAGCTAAGCCTATAACAACTCTATATGCTTCAAAATATCTAGAGATCTCTATATATCTTCTAAAGAACTGCAATGCTTTTTCACGATACTCTAAGTTGCTCGATGATAAGCTATATCCATATCTAAGATATGATAAACCTGTTGAAATCGCTGCTATATCTAGCCCAAATCTCTTTGTAGCTCTTTTAATATACTCTACATTGGTTTCAAACGGATTGGAGATGTTGTATTCAACTCCATTGTATCCAAGTCTACTAAGCTTTGATAAAACATCTTCAAGTGGCGAGGCTATAGCAACATCAAACCTTGTTTTTATGTCTAAGGCATATACAACAGATATTTTAAGCATGATATATGCTACCCAAGCATAGTTAAATAATTCAAAAAATGTTTTTATCTATTCTCTATCCTTATCCTTTAGGCTCCACATACTCTTTAGGTTTGTGGAAATATAGATCCTCTATCTCTATCCATGTCCTTGGTATTTTACCTGGAGGATAATTTGTTATAAGCCAGTTAACAAACTCTACTATTCTTTCAATAACTTTGTCTATAAGAACCTCACCTTTCTTAGGATCTGAAAGCTTTGGCCATCCAACAAATCCCTTGCTATAGTAGTAGAACTCTGGTAGTGCACTTACATCATACCAGTTAAATGGTCTATCTATAAACACGTTTCCAGCGGCGTTAACCCACCTACTTGGTATAGGTCTTTTAACGCCCCATTCACCTTCCTTCTTAAGAGTCTCAACATCTACTAGATTAGGTGCAACATACCATGTAACGCTAGTTTCAACTTCATCAGCATGTATAAACGGGGTCTCTAGCTTAACACCTGGAGCTATCTCCTCACCACTACCAGCCTTCCTTAACAAGTCTTGTACCCAGCTCCACCAGCTTGTAACCATTATAAGTGCATGAACCTGTTTCTCAACTATAGCTATATCCTTTGCTATTGGCAATACATATTCCTGTCCATGGCTATTCCATATAATAATTTTCTTAAAACCTGTGTTAGAAAGCCATTTAACTACATCTGATACATATTCTATTAAAGTAGTTGCCTTTACAGGTATAGTTCCTGGAATACCATAGTGGTGGCTTGGATGACTACCATAGGCTATAGGTAACGCAACTGTACATCCAGCTTCATAGCAAACCCTCTCAGCAATACTAACACCTATAATAGTATCTTCACCAAGTGGTGCAAATGGTCCATGGGCTTCTGTAGAGCCTACAGGTAGAAATACTATGTCGTTTTCTTTAACCCTCTCCTCAACCTCCTTCACAGTCATTTGATCTAGATATATCTTTTTGCCCCATTTATTAACAACAGGCTTACCCCAACGTTCACTTAATGGACCACCCAAACCTCTCACCTACACTCGGTATAGCAATTAACAAAAATTTATTTTTTGTATTTTACTATTCTATGGCTTGATTGTTATCTTTGCATCTACCCTCTGATGACCTCTCTCAAAAGCTTTCAAAGCCTCACTCAACTTAAATCTACTTGTTATAATCTTTGTCATATCGATTTTACCTGAGGCCATTAACCTAATCACATTTCTAAAGTTTCCAAAACCTGAATGCCCTTGGCTTCCATAAACCTGTGCTCTTCTAACCTGTAGAACCTCTAGATATATTGGAACTGGTAGAGGTGCCCTGCCAATCCATGTAATCTTCCCACTTATAGCTATGCTTTTAAGCATCTGGGGTAGTGTCGCCTCAGGTGCCCCTGCAGCCTCTATATGCATATCAGCTCCTTCACCATTTGTAACCTCTAATATCTTCTCCCACGGCTCTAAACCCTGTTTCTTCAGCTCTACAGGGTCAAATACATAGTCTGCACCCATAACCTTTGCAAGCTCTTTTCTAGTTGGGCTTACCTCAAATGCTATAACCTTACCAGCACCACCAGCCTTAGCCAGAGCTATTGAAGCTAGACCTATGGGGCCAGCTCCCCAAACAACGATATAGGCTCCAGGCTTAAACCCCTCAGCTCTATCAAATATAGCTCTATATGCTACAGATGTTGGCTCTACCAAGCTTCCAGCTTCATAAACCTTATCCTCACTTCCATATATATTCGTAAGAGAGTCTATCTTCCAAAGATATTTTTCATGTGGAATCAAAACATATTCAGCCATAGCACCATCTATTGTAAATCCAAGCTCCCCATACTCGAGATCTGCAGGGTCGTTAAGCCTTGTACAGTGATTAACATCATGAACTCTACAAGCATCACACTCACCACACCAAAGCATCTCCTCAGACGTAACCATATCATCAGGCTTAACAGTTTTAACCTCAGATCCAATCTCTTCAACAACACCGCTAAACTCATGGCCAAGAACAACAGGTGTGCTAACAAGACCAGGATAAATCATATATCCATCTCTATCAGCTTCAACCATGTGAAGATCACTGCCACAGATCCCAACAGCCTTAACCCTGATCAATACCTGTTTACCTTTAGGCTTAGGAACAGACCTCTCTTCAAGCATTATCCTAGGATTCTTCCAAACCCTATTACCCTCGCGAACCTTATGTGTCTTAGTCTCAATATCAGAGACCCTATAGCCAGGCCTTGGAGTAAACTCAGCATATAATGTTAAAGCTAACATCTTCTCCACCATATATTTAAACCAATATATTTTGCATAGAGCTGGGTTTTTATTTTTGCTGTTTCATAATCGTTAATATTATAATGCATTGAAGCACTATGAGCTACAGCAATAATTATTGCATTGCCGTTCCTACAATTTATAAAAGCTTTGAATTTTATCTCAATGTTGATGCTACTTTTATTCTATTATACTATAGCTTTATATCATTAGTTCAAAATATAGTATAGATCGATTTATAGAGATGGTTATAAAATTAAATTTTATCTAAAAGTATTGCGTAGATACCAAATGTTTTGATATTATGATGTCTCACGAGGCAGTTCCAGCTAAAACCTAAATGCGAAACCGTTGAGCAACCTTATATTGTTTTTCGATCCAGAACCTTCCATATTTAACAGATTTACATAGTTTTTAAATACATCTAAACCCTTCTGCTTTGCTATATGCATTGCATCTGTAGATCCGCTGTAGCTACTCCACGACTCAATTGAATATTAATCATAGTGTTTAATGACAAGGAATAGCTGTTTATCGCAAAATCCATAGAGGTGGATATGTAGATAGAGATACCCTTTTAGTATTGGTGACTAGTAACCCCTTCCTGCCCTGCTTTACCTCTCTATCTCTAGAACTATACTATATACTCTTTTATTAGAAAAGAGTAGAAGATTGAAGTAATATAATTTAGATATATTAATTATATTGAAAATTAAAGGAAGTTAAAATAAAATATACTAAAACTCTATAGCAATGTTTAGGAGATATTTAACAGATATAGCTATCTAAAGATAAAAATGATATTTTTATAATTTAATGCGGTATGTTATTCTATGATATATATTATTATTTCTTCTCTTCTTTGTCTTCTTCAATTTCTTTCCTTAGAGATTCTTGAAGCTCTTTAATTTTCTTTGCTTGTTCCAACGCTTTTTCAATCCATTCCTTGCTAGACTCAATACCTCTTCTAGCAAAATATGCTATAGCCTCACTTCTACTTTTAAATATACCTACATTTACAAGCTGGTCTATTATCTCTAGATCTTGATCTCTAATTCTAACTGAAACTACTTGTGTAAGTCTCTTTCCAATATCTTCAAATGATTTTTCAATATTTTCAACAAGCTCTTCAACACTTTCCAAGATTCTATCAACAGTTAAATCTACACCACTTACAACTTCACGAAGGAAATGTTTAAATGGTGGTCCATGGATCCACACAGCTATACCTCTTCTACCCCTAACCTCTTTAATTCTTTCACCAATACCCTCAATTCTATTCATAACATCTCTAACACTATCTCTTAAATATGTAGCTAGATTTCTCAACTCTTCTTCACTCATTTTAGCACCCTTAACACCCTCGCTAATTCTATCCAAAGACTTTCTAAGAATTTTTAAAGAATCTAAAACACTATCTCTCCAAATTTTATATGCTCTATAAACCTCCCCCTTCTCTAAATACTCATCAACCTTTTTACCAACATCTTCCAGCTCCTTCTTTAATTTATCAATAACATCATCTAGCTCTTTTTTAAACTCGTCACTCATATTACACACCTACAAAGTTACAGTATTACAAAGCTTAAAAACATTATAGAACTATAAAAATAAATAGCTAATTTTCCATGTTTTAGAAAATATCATAAACCATAGATTTTAACACAACATGCTATACAATATAATAAAAAATATGATGATGGGCTGTATGATAAATAAAGAGATAAAAAGTTCATCTATATTTTCATAGTTGTGAAGAACCCTTCTTGAGTTGCATCAATTATTTTTCTTGGCTTTTTAGCATCTCCTATCACATATACCTCTTTCGCAATTTTCTTTGCTATTTCAAGAAGCTCTTGATCCATTTTTTGAATGCATCCAACAGCTAAATCCATGGTGTCTGCTTCAATAAATCCTCTTTCAAGTGGTGGTACAACTACTTCACTCAATTCTTCTTTATCTCCACTACTATAGCGTTGGTTAATACCTTTATTTTATGTTTTTCAAAAAGTCTTTCATGTCTTGCTAAAGCTATTTTAGATATAGATTCCATATCCATTGCAATCTCTGGTAAAGCCTCAACTATTGTAATATCTTTCCCTTGTGTAGCTAAATGTAAAGCTGTTTCAACACCTACAAAACACATGCAAAACCACATCCTATCACAACAACTTTGTTGCCTATACCGACCTTGAATTGTATAATATTAGCATTACAATGAGATATGGTAAGACCATTAATAGATATAACCATCTTGAAAATCATTGTTTATTTATATTATAAAATGTTTCTAGGTTTTCATTAAATAATAGCTATTTAAATTCATTTGTATATGGCAGTATTATAGAGACATTTGATTTTTTTAATCCTCTTTTAACAAAATCTCTAAATATATTTTCTAGGATTTCAAATTCTTTTGTTTTATAAAGTACTATTCCCTCGCTTAAAGCATCAATAATTATTGGATTTCCTTTAGAAAGCATCTCTATAGATTCTTCAACTGTATATGGATGAGGCTCTACTGGTATAGAAACATCTCTTAATGTCTCTAAAACATCTCTTAATCTCTCTAGATATGGTTTCTCAAATACACCTATTATTAAAACATCATAGTCGCTCCACGGTTTATAGTCTCCACGGGCTCTTGAGCCAAAAAGAACCACTCCAAATAATTTATATCTATTTCGTAATTTCTCAACAATATACTCTAAATCTCTATAACTCAATTTCCCGCCTCACATACTCTATAATCTCTTCTGAAGCTTTAAGAGCTTTAATTGATGTCTCTTCATCATATGCTTCATGAGGTGTTCCAGAGGGCAATGCATTTGGATATCTAGATGGTATATAGTGTCTATCGAGCTCTCTTGCAAAAGTTAAAAGCTTTTCATCTGCTTCTCTATTAATCTTTACAAAATACCTTTGTAGAAGCTCTCTAATGCTGTGTCCCCATGGAGCTTCATTAACATGATATAGCAAAGCCTTGGCAGCTTTCTCAGCTGCTTGATGTGCATAAAAAGCTGCTGCGTTATATCTTTTCTCTCTATGTAGGATTCTAGCTGTATCTAAATCCCAAAGAGCTTCGTTAAACCATCTTAATGCCTCGCTTCTCATATTCTCAACCTTTTTACTATTTTAAATCTAAATAGCATTTATAAAACCATTTAGTATTATTGTATATGAAATAGCATGAATTCTTGCCCTTAGCCGATCTCCTCTACTCTAAAAAGAGACTATTGGTTGTAGTATTAGTTGCAATAGAAGCATCTATTCCATAATACTTCTCAATTCACATCATTATTTAAAGCTTGGTGTTTTAACTGGTTAAAAGATTTATGTTCTTCCTCTCTTCTAAAGCAATCTATATCTAATTCGTTTTTATGGTTTTCAAGAAAGAAAGAGTATTTATTTTTAGGATGTTAATATATTTTTGGTGTGGTTTGTGGTTATAGGGTTTGTTAATGGAAATATATATGTGTCTTTCAAACCTATTAAAAAAGTTGAGGCTTTAGCTGTTGATGGTGGTAGGGTTTTATATGCTGGGGATAGAGCTACTGTTGAAAGCATTGTTAAGATGCTTGGTGGTAGTATTGTTGATTTAGCTGGTGAAACTGTTCTTCCTGGGTTTATAGACTCTCATATTCATTTAGATGAGCTTGGAATGTATCTAAATATGCTTGATCTTCGCAATGTTAAAAGCGTTGACGAGTTGAAGAATAGGCTTGAGGAATATAGCAAAAGAGTTGAAACTCTATGGATTCTAGGGTTTGGATGGGATCAAGAGCTTTTTAAAGAAAAGAGATGGCCAACTAGATGGGACTTAGATGATGTTGTTAGTGACAGACCTGTTATGCTTTTAAGAATATGTATGCATGTAGCTGTTTTGAATTCTAGAGCTATGAAGATAACAGAGGTTGAGAGCCTTGAGTCTTCTAATGTTGTTAGAGATGTGAAGGGTGTTGCAGTTGGTATTGTTAGGGAGAATGCTCTTGAATATGTTAAGAAGAAGATTAGAGATTCTCTATCTATTGAAGACTATAAAAGGTATCTCTTAGATGCTACCAGGTTTATTGCTTCACAAGGTATTACAACAGCTGGTTTTATTGGATGTGGCGAAAAGGCTTTGAAGGCTCTTATAGAGCTTTGGTCTGAGAAAAAGCTCCCAATAAGAGTTAGGGTGTATCTAGATGCCAGCTCCTCTTTAGATATTATAGACATGGTTAGAGAAACTGGTTTAAGAAAAAGCTTTGGAGATGATTATCTAAAGATCATGGGGTTTAGAATACATGCAGATGGCTCTCTAGGTGCTAGAACAGCGTGGTTATCTAAACCTTATTTTGATGATCCATCAACAAATGGAAGACCTGATATAGATATTAGAGATTTAAGAGCAATAGCTAAGAAAGTTCATGATGCAGGTCTTCAGCTTGCTATTCATGGAATTGGTGACAAGGCCATAGATATGATACTAGATGTTTATCAAGAGCTTAGAGATGTTGGCAGAGCTAGACATAGAATTGAGCATGCATCTGTTGTTAGACCAGATCAAATAGATAGGATAGCTAAACTTGGTATAGCACTCTCCCTACACCCACATTTCATAATATCCGATTGGTGGGCAAAGCAAAGACTTGGAGATGAAAGAATAAAGTGGCTATATCCATTTAAAACAATAGCAGAGAAAAACACTGCTATCGGATTTGGATCAGATAGCCCAGTCGAACCTGCAAATCCATGGCTAGCAATATATGCAGCAAAAACAAGGGGAATCTTTGACAACATACCACATGCCCTAGACACAAAAGATGAAAGACTATCAATTCAAGAAGCTCTATATATACACACATATGGATCTGCATATATAATGCATGAAGAACAAAATCTAGGAACCTTGGAGAAAGAAAAGCTAGCAGACTTTATAGTGGTAGACAAAGATCCTTTATCAACAGAAGAAAAAGAGTTGAAAAATATAAAGATACTCAAAACATATATCTCAGGAAAAGAGGTTTGTATCTAAATTTGAAGCGTTTTTATCATTGACTTAAATTCTTGTGCGTCTTGTGCCATATAGATGTTGTTGAAGAGTATGTAAATGTCACTGCTTTTGTTTTTAACAATCTTTATAATTTTTAGAAGTTTTTCAAAGTCCTGTTGTGTATATTTATATCTATAATTCACATCTTTTTCTCCAATCCCATGGAGTCTAAAATATGTTGTTTCTTTATCTACAACTGGTAGAGTCTTAAATGGATCTACAACATGGATAACACTTTTAAACCTTGTCACAACATCTATTATCTTTTCTTTGTTTTGTAGCCACGTTCCTCTAGGCTCCCAACCTATAAAGAAGTCTTTTGTATCAACAGCTGTGAAAAACTCTATAGCATTTCTATAGTTCTCTTCTGAGTAGCTAAAGCTTGGCGGTGTTTGAATAACAACGACCTTTGCATTTAACGCCTTTGCACCTTCAACAACTTTTTCCCATGCACTAAAAACTTCTTTAGTTGGCTTTAAAAAACCATATCTATCAGCAAGACTATTATCTATAGCAAACCTTGATTTTCTCCAAGTTGGTGAATCAAGTGGATGTGTAATTGCTTGCCAAGCCTTCATAGTGAATACAAAGCCTTGTGAAGCTTCTTGAGCAATCCTCTTAAGCTTCGCTATATCAGGTGGATCATAGAAAGTCTCTTGAATTTCAACAACATTAAATATTGAAAAGTATCTCTGCCTAGATAAACAAAATCCACAACAACCGACATAGATCACTTTAACCACCAAACAAATATGTATTAGAGAAACATTTAAACTACATACTTCGTAGAATTATTAGTTTTTCTATACTGTCTGGTTTTCATATGGTTTGTGATCTCCTCCCTAATCTAATAAGGCTTTTCAGCCACTATGGATGGTGTTTCTCCAGCCACTCTTTTTTCTTTTTTAGATAATATATATAGTTTTGATAGGGCACCTCTGGAGGTACTCTGTGATCGACTGTAGGTATATATCCCCCCTCTTCTAAAAGAGGAGTAAGTCTTTCAAGTTCTTTATCAATAGCCTTTTCACCTATCATTAAAGCTCTTTTATCTACACCACCCATGAGCAATACCCTTCTACCAAATTTTTCTCTAAGCCTATATGGATCTACATATCTTGCTTCTAGAGGAAACATACAATTTACGCCTGCTTCGAGCCATCCAGATACAAGTGGATCTATATAACCATCACAATCAACAACAACTACATTAACACCGTGTTCATGTAGAATATCCGTAATCTTCTTATACCTTGGCACCATAAACTTCTCAAATAGTTTGGGAGATAGTAGAGGTCCTTTACTATAAGCCATATCCTCCCAGAACCATGCAACATCAACATCTATATCTCTAAGTACTTTACGAAGAATAGCTGTTGATAGATTAACAATGGTATCCATCATTTCTTCAACCCATTCAGGCTCTCTATAAAATGCTATAGATATTCTTTCAACACCCATTAAATTTCTTAGCCATCCATATAAACTTCCAACAAATATTATCAAGGGGTAGTCTCTATTTTTATATATCTCCACAATGTCATTCCAATTCAAAGGTATACGGCCAGGTGTTTCAGGGTTAAAGAGAGGCTTTATTCTTTCCCAATCTTCTCTACTCTTTATTGGATATCGAATATAGTGAGGTATTGTAGAGATATATTTCTTTCTAATAAATATTCCACCTAAGCCATCAGCAACAAACTCTTTATCGTCTTCCCTCTTCAACACCTTTTCAAATGGATTAGGCCATATACCTACAGCAACAGGAACTCTCTCAATGCTCTCTAAACCCTCTAAACCAAGATAGCGTTCAATATCATCATCAGCTTTTACTTCTAGAGGTAAGCCCTCTCTATGCCAACGATCAATAGTCTCTTTCCAATAGCCAAATTCATAATTTGGAACTCTATCAACGCTTTTAAACCCGAATACCCTTAAAAGACGCTCTCTATGGGTTAGAGCCATAGATAGCCACCAAACTACTTAACACTTATTTTCTGTTTTTCCTCCATCCATTTTCTGCATATTAACGCACCTTCATAAGCATCTATACCACCTGCATCAGCACCTATCTCAATAGCATACTCCTTAGATACAGCAGCACCACCAACAATAACTTTAACATAGCTTCTTAGACCAGCCTCTTCTAAAGCTTTAATAACCTTCTCCATATTTACAACAGTAGTTGTTAGTAAAGCTGACATCCCAACAATATCTGGCCTATACTGTTTTACAGCATCTACAAAATTTTCTACAGATACATCCACACCTAGATCAATTACATCAAATCCCATAGACTTTAAAAACATTGTGAATAGATTTTTTCCAATGTCGTGAAGATCACCCTCAACAGTACCAACAACAACTCTGCCAATAGGTTTTAGAACCCCTTCTTCTTTTAGAACTAAAGGCTCTAAAATATTCATTGCCTCTTTAAAAATTTCAGAAGCCATAATAATTTCAGATAAAAAGAGTTCTCCCCTCTCATACCCTTCACCAATAATCTTCATACCGTCTGCCAAAGAATTCACTATATCAACAGGTCTGTAACCCTCATCAACAGCTCTTTTAACCAAGTCCAAAACCTTATCCATATCCAAACCAACTAGAGATTCCTTAATATCATCCAGTACCAACTATATCACCTTTTAGATAATAGACATATATCTATTTAAGTTTCACTCTCTATAGCTTTTCTTAAAGCTAGCTTCTCTATAAGCTTCTCAGCAAGTTTTTCGCTACTGCAACTAGTCTGTATAGCTACTCTACCTAGCGAGCCAATAGATTTTATCTTCTCTATAGCATCTAAAACCCTACTACATGGAACCCATATAACGAGGTTCTTTCCATGGTCTAAAATCTTTTTATATAGCGGTATCCAGTATTCAGAGCTACAATCCTTGTCCTGTAGCTCCATACCTGCTCCAGGAACCCACTGAATGCCGTTAAGTTTTTCAATCCTTAGTAAATAATTTACATGCGGTAACTCTCCAGGTCCATCCAAATGATATATTATGTGGTCTAGCCTTCTACACTGCTCCTCTAATATAGGCAAGACAAATTTTTGAAACAGCTTTGGTGATAGCATTGCAGAGAAATCACACTGTATTGGATACCATCTCAATGGGCTCCAGAGACCCATCCAAGCAGAAGTTCCATACTGATGCTGCTTAATAATACTGTAAAGCCTTTCGTAATATATATGCCAAAGATCTAGAATTCTCCACGAAACCTCCTCAACTTTTTTGGAATTGAAATACATATCTTTAACAAGATTTTGAGTACCTCTCAATGATGCTAAAATATCGTGAACACCACCTAAATCTGTAAAACCTACAATAAACCTCCCCCTACTATATACTAAAGCAACTTTAGTAGCATCTATTGTTACCTTCCACCAAAAGTTATCCTCGTTAAACCCCAACATATCTTCAATGAAATCCCAATCTCTTGCTTCAGAAGGATCTGCAGAAGCACCAAACCAAACAGTAGCACCTCCATCTCCATACTCTTTAAAAAGCACTTTAGCACCAAGATACCCAGCTACAATACCAGGACCTAGATTAATCCATAAATTTGGATATGCATCAATTAAAAACAGAGACTTTCTACACCATTCTATAAACGTGTCAATGGTATTCACTAAATTAAAAGGATCTCTAGCAAATCCCCAATGCCACTTACTATAAAGTTTCTGTACCTCATTTTCAAAACCTTCTCTAGAAACATATATTTGTATCAAAGGTCTTTCTAACTCTCCCTCCCACCAAGCCCTATAAATCCCATGATCAAAACCCCAACCACCTTTAAGGCTATACACTACAAACCACCAATACCAAGATATTACTTCACATAAAAAATTTTAGTGTTAATCACATAGAATAACCACTCTTAATCAATCAATAAAATGTATAAAGCTTTATTTAAAATAATAGAATTTAAAAACCAAAAACAGAACCAAATAGAAAACACCTCAATGCAAATTCTAAGGATATAATAAAATCTTTAAATTAAAGACTTTCTTCTTCTAATTAACACAACAGGAATAACAATAAATAATATAGCAACTATAATTGAAAATAGTAATGGAAGTAGCGTTTCCATAGAAATACCACTAAAGATTAATGAGAACAAAGCTAAGACAAGAATGAAATATCCAAAAAAAATTATCATTCTATAGATAATTTCCAATATATTACCTCTATCTTCTTTTTATGAGCCATCCTATTGCGAATCCTATTATTAGTAGTATTATTGCTATTATTGTTGTTGTTGTCCATTCTGTAACAGTCTCAACCTTGGTTG
>Ga0272449_1001065_pt1 | contig 29607 bp, 29 predicted proteins | sample YNPCB0241_FD_198679 | JGI IMG/M metagenome (GOLD analysis project Ga0272449, IMG submission 198679) | Hot spring sediment microbial communities from Yellowstone National Park, WY, United States - YNP-CB-024-1 | ecosystem: Environmental > Aquatic > Thermal springs > Hot (42-90C) > Sediment... | reverse complement strand
CAACTCTAGAGCCCTCCTCTCAATATTCAAGACTGCTATCCTGTCTCTGTCCTCCTCCAAGCCACACTTAGGGCACTTGAACCGTCTGTAGCCGTTCCCCTTTAGTCTAGAACTGCAGTTGGGACAAGTGGACGACGTTTGCTCAGGCTCTACTGGGATTATTGGGACTCCTAGCTTCTCGCACTGCCAGTCGATCCAGAATGAGAGCTTCCTGTAGCTCAGATCTTCTCTAGCAACCGCGTACTGATGCCGTTTGGCGAGCTCTGCTATCTCGCGCGAGACCTTCTTCGCCCAGTCTTCTATGATGTTGCGGGCTTTTCTAAGGAAATGCCCGATTCTCCTCAGAATACCTTTTCTCCTCCGCCAAGCGTTGTACTTGCTAAAGGAATACTTCTGCTGCAGCTTTTCAGCGAGTTTTTTGTAATGAAGTGCTCTCTCTATGGCAGTCTCCCTCCTCTCCCTAACCACGCTATTGCCGAAAACTATTTCCTTCTTGTTGACATCTACTGCCAGAACGCCTTTTGGAGTGTACTTTGAAGGTTTTGGAATCTACTTTGTAATCATCAGGAAAAATTCACCGTTCCTGTAAACCAGCCTTGCTTCCCTGTTGGGATAGCTGTCGTATCTTCTATCCCAGCCGGTGATTTCGAGCTTAAAGCCTCCTATGAGCTCAACGTAGTTGTCTTTGACTCTGTAGCTTTGTCCTTGGGTTAGCCAGAGCTTCAGGGTTTTTACCTTTGGAATCTTTCCTCTCTTCGGATTTCTCAGCCAGGATTTTGCAACTGTGATTGCTTCCCTGTAGCAGTCCTGAGCAACTTTAGAAGGAAGACCATATCTCTCCTTAAGAACGCTGTACAGCAGTTTATGGGCTTTGCTGAGGCTTAATGCTTTATTCTCGATAACCACCTCAATGGCATAGTTAAGAGCTTCTCTGTACCTCCTCATGAGGTTTATGAGCTCCTGCCCTGAACCAGGCTCAGGGCTAACCCTCATCTTAATGGTTAGGGTTAGCAAACCCTCATCGCCTGAAGACATGCCTACTCAACTCTATACTTGGCTATGTTCACACTTCTATGGCAGTTCGGGCAGTTAGCGTAGTACTTCCTCTTGCCCTTGTAATCCCAGACATGACCACACGAAGGGCACTTCAACCTAACCAAACACACCACCAACAAACATACACACAAACATTTATAAACTTTTCTATTTCATCCCGCCCTGAAGGGCGAGGCTTTCTGTTGTAATCCCAAAACTCTTGCTTGCAGCAACATTCGCCCTTTAGAGTGGAGAGGGGGTCAGAAATCTTTGCCCAGAAGAAACCAATATCTCGAAGAGAAATATTTCTCAGCAAATTTACTTTCAAAAATCTCTCTCACCTTAAATCCAAATTTTTCAAAAAAAGCTATATTTTCGCTTTCTGCACGAATTAAGCATACCAAACGAGACTTCTTATTCTTTCTGGCCTCCTCTATTAATCTTTTCATAATCTCGGAACCAATTCCCTCTTTCCTCCTGAGCGGTGAAACTGCAATGAAATCTATAAAAGCTTCTTCCTTTTTAGGATTTCTCGCAAAAAACTTGATAAGGAGGGACGCCCTAACCCCATCTATCAACCCCATCTTTCTCCTGAGAAATCCAGAAATTTTCTGTTTATCAAATGAAATGCGTGAAAAACCCAGAATCCTTCTATTTTCAGCAACAAAACAATTCTCCGGATTCTGGGTAAAGAATTCTCTCAAAACATCTCCCGCAACATATAAGTCTCTGAAAATCACAGATAGCTCCTTATCAAAACAAAGCAAAAGAATTCTCACAGCTTCTGCTACATCTCCCTTCTCAAGTGGTCTCACTATCATGGAACAACCTGATTCTTTCAACAGCTTTTTTCAGGTTTTCCATAGAATTGGCAAAACTTATCCTTACAAATTTTTCATTACCGCTTCCAAATGCGATGCCAGGAGTGACTGCTACACCATAGTTAATCAGCTTTTCAGCGAATTCCATGCAGTTTTTTCCTACTTCTAGGAACATATAAAAAGCCCCTTCAGGCTTTACAGTCCAATAAAGCTTTCTAAGCTCATTGTAGATATAATCTCTCCTCTTTCTAAACTCTGCTACCATTCTTGAAACGATTTGGTCGAATAACCCGCTGTGCATAATTTCCGCAACAGCTTTTTGAGCAAACGCCGGCGCGCAAACGCCGTTAACTTGGTGAACCTTCAACATGGAGTCTATTAGATCCTTTTCCGCAACTACATAGCCTATCCTCCATCCAGTCATAGCAAGAGATTTCGAGAATCCATTAACAACGACCACATTTTCGTATCCCGCAAGACTTGTGGGCTTTTTGTCATAATAGATTTGATCGTAAATTTCATCACTTATCACTATTGCCCCGCAATCCATTGCGATTTCAGCAATTGCTCTTGCACTTCTTCCATCTATTACAGCCCCAGTTGGATTGTTTGGGTAATTAAGAAAGATAACGCTTACATCTCTCCCCATCATTTCTGAAATTCTGTCAATTTCTGGCAAAAAATTGGTATCGTGGGTAGTAACTTCAGATATTCTAGCTTTACATATCTTTGCATAAGTGAAATAGCTAAGAAAAGAGGGTGAAGGGATTAAAACTCTAGACTTCTCTTCAATAAATGCAAGACTTGCGTTCATTAGCGCTTCACTTCCGCCAGCGGTAATCATTACGTTTTCTTTAGATACTCCATATCTTTCTGCAATTGCCGTTCTTAATTCTTCGATGCCAAGGTTTGATGTGTAATGAGTATACCCGGCCTTAATGGCCTCTATTGCTTTTTCTACAACTTCTGAGGGGGTTGGAAAATCTGGTTCGCCAATTGTTAGACTGATGACATCCCTTCCCTCTTTTTTTGCCCTTTCAACAACTTCAAACATCCGTCTAATCAAAGAAGTGGAGACCTCCCTCAACCTCTGGGCTTCCATTGAAGGAGATCCTCTGATGGATTTAAAGCCTTTCGAGACGAAACTATTATTTACACCCCATCCAAAACCCTGCGTGGAGTTTGAAATAATATCCAAAGATGCGATGGGGAGAATTTGCCGAATCAAAACGAGACACGGAGAAATAGAGACGCCAACCGTTCTCCCCGTAATAAATCCAAATCTTCCCCTGATACTACCGAAAAAAATGCCGAACTATGGAGCAGAGGCACTAATAACAAATGCTTATATAATATACAGAAGCCAAAGAAATGAGGCCCTAGAAAATGGCGTTCATAAGCTGCTAGGTGTTGATATCCCGGTATTCACAGATAGCGGAAGTTACCAGCTAATGAGTTACGGCGATGTTGAGGTTTCAAACAGAGAAATAGTGGAATTCCAGAAAAGGATAGGGTCCGACTTCTTAACTCCCCTAGATATTCCAACACCACCAGATGCCGACTACAGCACTGCGAGAAAAGATTTGGAAGAAACTATACGCCGAGAAAAAGAGGCAAAAGATCTAAAAGGAGATTCTTTTCTAATTTTACCAATACAGGGTTCAACGATTCCAGAGTTAAGAAGGGAGAGCGCAAAAGTCGCCAGAGAAATAGAAGGGGACATTTATGCAATTGGCGGCGTTGTTCCCTTGATGGATGCATATAGATTCAAAGATATCGTTAGAATAATACTCGAAGTGAGGTCGATCCTGCAAATCGAGCCGATTCATCTATTTGGCTGTGGTCATCCGATGTTTTTTGCAGTTGCAGTTGCATTGGGATGTGATATTTTTGACTCAGCAGCCTATGCTCTCTATGCGAAGGATGACAGATATCTTACAGTCTACGGAACAAAAAAGCTTCAGGAAATGAAATACTTCCCCTGCAGTTGTCCGGTTTGTTCCAGAAGCAGTCCTGAAGAAGTTAGAGAGATGGAAAAAGAACAGAGAGAAATTTTTTTAGCTGAACACAATCTCTACGCTACTTTCGAAGAAATAAGAGTTATAAAAGAGGCAATAGAGGAGAACTCTCTTTTTGAGCTCGTTGAAAAGAGAATTAGATCCCATCCGAATTTAATAAATGCCTGGAGACTGATAAAAGACTACAGGGATCTGATGGAGAAATATGATCCGTGGATAAAGAAGAAATTCCTTTATTGCGGAATCGAGAGCATCTTTAGACCAGCCGTAGAGAGACATGTAAAAGCCATTAAAAACATCAAATATGAAAAGGAGAAAATAGTGATATCGACGGATTTCGGAATAGTAGCCGACTTATATCTCCGTCCCGTTTTCGGGGTAGTTCCCACAGAACTTCTTGAAAGCTATCCTTGTGGGCATGCTGAAATTCCTGAAGATGAAAACATTGAAAAGGAAGCATTGGAGAAAGCAGTTGAAATTCTCAAAGAGTTCATAAGGTCAAATGAAGAGAAGAGATTCGTTATTCACATCACAGGGAGATGGAAGGAATTCATAAAAGACTTGCCCGGAACGTGCGAGTATGTTCTACACTGAAAAAAGGGATGGGTTTGCTAGGCTAGGAATCCTTGAAGTTGAAGGAGAGAAGATAAAGACACCCACGATGCTTGAGAAAGAATTTTTGAAAAAATTAGAGCTGGAAAAAATTCCTTACCAAGTAAAAAATATAGATCCAAGCGCTTACGAGAAATTAAAAACTTCTGGGGAAATAAACACCCTCATAGGTATCTCATCTATGATGCCACGGGAGATTTTCGAAGCTTTTTCAGCAGCCGCTCGCGGAAAAAAGCCGATTCTTGCAGTTGCATGTGCTACTCCTTTAAACGCTTCAATTCTGATCTATCTTGGAGCGGACTTAATTGACAATTTAATGGCTATGGCAAAAGCTTACAGTGGAATATATTTCATTGGGGATGTAGAGATCAGAGTGGACAACCTTGAAAGATTCCCATGTAGCTGCAAATTCTGCAAAAGACAAGAACCAAGAAATATGAAAAAAGAGGAAATATATGAAACTGTCGCGAATCACAACACAGAAATGCTCAGACAGGAAGTCGAAAAATGCAGAATTTTGCTAGAAAGAGAGAACTTCAGAGGATACGTTGAAGCAAAAACAAAGCTTAAACCAGAACTTACTGCCCTACTGAGATTTTCCGATTTTGAGGAAAATAACTTCTTTCCGAGATTTAGAAAATCCACCTGTTACTTTACCTCCCAAGAAAGTGCCAACAGGTTTGAAGTAAGATACTTTCTACAGAGAGCAGTCGATTGCTATGAGCCAAAAACTAAATGTTTACTTCTGCTTCCTTGTACAGCAAAAAAGCCCTATTTAATCTCAAAAACGCACAGAACAATAAAAGAGGCTGTAAAAGTTAACGTTAATGAGATTATTATCTCTTCCCCTCTCGTCGTTCCAAGAGAGTTCGAGTTGATGTACCCCGCTGTTAACTACGATACCCCGGTGACAGGTTATTGGAGCGATGAAGAGATAGAATTCGTTTCAAAATGGCTCAAAAAGTTCGTGGATAAAGGGAAATTCGAAAAAATTGTTGCTCATGTTGAAGGGGGGTACAAAAGAGTTGTTGAAAGGGCCCTGACCAGTTACGATGTGAAATTTACTGCAGAGGGGGATATACTTAGCAAAGAATCGCTAAAAAAACTGAAAAAAGAACTTGAAGGTTTTGATAGTTACGAGCTCTTTATGGAAATGTTTAAACATGCCCTAAGATACCAATTCGAGCTAGAGTTCGAGGGTGTAGTGAAAGGTAGATATCCTGAAATAGAGCTGCATACAAAAGAAAGAGTTGCAAGATTTGATCTTAAGTTCGGAAATCTCGACATTTATGGCGAGCTCGCCATGGAGTTGATAAAGAGGGGAAATTACATCGTAGAAATAGACGATTTCGAACCTAGCTCCACGATTTTCTGCGCTGGAATAAAAAGTGCTGACGAGAAGATAAGACCAAACGATGTAGTTGTTTTTCATAACTCCTTTATTTATGGAGTAGGAATTGCAAGGATGAGTGGTAAAGAGATGGTCGAATCGGAAAAAGGAATTGCAGTAGAAGTAAGAAGGAAATACAAACTAAATTGAACTGACCCCCTCCCCGCCCTGAAGGGCGAGGGTTTCGGTTATAAAAATGGGGTCCAGAAAACCCAGAGCTTTAGCTCTGGGATGAATGGGCAAGGTTTAAATTTTTCAAAAACTGACAACGCTCTTACTCCTTACTGGCTTACACTGAGCCTTAACAGAAAGGAGAGAATAAGCCTGCCAATAGTCTTTGGCGGGAAACAAAGGCAGAGGATTGAGGAAGCTCTGAAAGGAGAATGGAAATTCGCGACAGTTGAAATGGTTAAACGCAGTGGAGAATGGTATGCCCACTTTATCTTGAAGAGATTTGTTGAAGTTCCCGATGAGCCGGAAACAGTAATAGCGATAGACAGGGGAGAAAGGAATCTAGCAGTTGCAGTAGCGATTTCAAAGAAAAACCCGAATAAGCCGATGAAGGGCAACTTCTGGAAAGGCGAAGAAATCAAGCGCATAAGGGGACTGTACAACCACATCAGGAGGAGGCTTCAGGAAAAGAAGCTTATTAAGAAGGTTAAGGAGCTTAGGGGAAAGGAGAGGCGCAAAGTAAACCAGCAGTTGCACATCGTAGCCAACCAGCTAGTTGCCTACGCGAAGCAGTTCCCCAAGCCGATAATAGTTATGGAAGATCTCACTGGAATAAGGGATAACTTTGACAAATCCAAAAAGCTTAACAGGAGATTTCACTCGCTACCTTTCAGAAAGCTCCAAACCTACATCGAATACAGGGCTCTGCTTGAAGGCATAGAAGTAAGGCATTTGCCAAAAAAGGAAGTCAGGAACACTTCAAAGACTTGCCACAGATGCGGACATGTGCCCAAGTCAACGGAAGGGAATTCGGATGCATAAACATAGCCCATACCTTAACGAGAGGCATGGGATGGGGGAGCTGTGGGCCCCCCGAACCGGCAGATGAAAGAAAGCGTAAAGCCCCAGCTAAACGCTGGAAGCTCCCGGCTTTAGCCGTGGAGCAGTCTCACTACAATGCCAAGTGAAGAACTACTCTAAAAGCTAAGGCTTTCAGTTAATAAAAATTTAAATAGATTGTAAAAGTAATTTCCCTATGGAAACCATTGTGCTTACAAGAAAAGACGTCGAATCTATTATATCAATGAAGGAAGCAATAAATGCGGTTGAAGAAGCTTTTAGACTCTATGCAACTTCAAAAGCTATAATGCCGCCTAAAGTTTACCTTACACTTGAGGACGGGGATTTTAGAGCCATGCCTTCCTATCTCATGGGTTATGCTGGAGTTAAGTGGGTGAATTCTCATCCTAAAAACCCCGAAAAAGGTCTTCCGACTGTTATGGCAGTATTTATTCTCAACGATCCAAAAAATGGTTTTCCTTTAGCAATAATGGACGCCACGTTCCTCACCTCCCTGCGTACAGGTGCAGCTGGGGGAGTTGCAGCAAAACATCTTGCGAGAGAAAACAGCAAAGTTTTCGGCTTCATTGGTTGCGGAAAACAGGCGATATTTCAACTTTTGGCCATTAAAGAAATTTTTGACATCGAGCTTGTGAAAGCTTATGATATTAGCGAAAAAGCTGAACTGGCATTTAAAGAGTTTTGCAAAAAAGAGGGAGTCGATTGCAGGATAACAAATGCTAAAGATGCTTGCGATTGCGATGTCCTGATAACGACAACCCCCTCAACGTCACCAGTTGTAAAAAAAGACTGGATAAAAGAGGGAACACACATAAATGCGATAGGTGCAGACGCTCCAGGAAAGCAGGAGCTTGAAATAGAAATTCTTAAAAAATCAAAGATTGTAGTAGACGATCTTGAACAGGCATTGCATGGTGGAGAAGTAAACGTAGCACATTCCCTAGGGATAATTAGAAGAGAGAACATCTACGCAACCTTGGGGGAGATCGTTGCGGGAATTAAAAAGGGAAGGGAAGGAAACGAGATTACGATATTCGACTCCACAGGTCTAGCAATCCAAGATCTGGCAGTAGCAAAGATAGTTTATGAAAAAGCCGTAAAAAAGGATTTGGGGATGAAAATAGAACTAATATGAGGATTGCAGTACTAACTTCCGGTGGAAAGGATTCCATTTTGGCTTTGCACAAGATTTCAGATATGGGTGAGCTTCTGCTGGTAACAGCAATTCCAGAAAGAGAGGATTCCTATATGTTTCATACCGCAAACCTCCACATGCTCGATGCGATTGCTAAATGTCTAGATTTGCCTCTGGTTAAAATCAAAGTTTCAGGAATTGAAGAAAAAGAAGTAGAAGAACTAAAAGAGGGCTTGTCAAATCTCGAAATCGATGCGGTTTGCTGTGGGGCCATAGCATCGAATTACCAGCTTAGCAGGATAAAGAGAATATGCGACTCTCTTGACTTGAAGCTATTCGCCCCTCTTTGGGGAATTGAGCAAGAGAGAATTTTAAACGAAGTTTCGCAGAACTTTGAAGCAGTAATAGTAAGCGTTTCGGCGATGGGACTTGATGAGAGTTTTCTTGGAATGAAATTAGACAAAAAAGGTGTTGAAAGACTAAAAGAAGTTGCAAAAAAGACAAAAATAAATCTCTCAGGAGAGGGCGGAGAATACGAGACTCTCGTTCTCGATGCACCGCTCTTTAAGAAAAGGATAATCATTAAGTTTCTAGAAAAGATCTGGCAAAATAATCGGGGGGTAGCCTTAGTAAAAGATTTCGAAATAATCGAAAAAAGGCGTTGAGGATTTTAGAAAAAAGAAAAAGCAGAAAATGTACTTTCGCAAATAAGGAAAAAACAAAAAAGTTTTTCGAACAGTTAATCATTAAATAATTTTTCGAAAAATTTATATAATTCCTTTCAAGAATGAAAAGTGGGGGTGTTGTAATGCCTATGCTTAGAATGCCTCCACCGCATGGTGGAAGACTTGTCGATAGAGTTGTAAAAAACAAAAACAGGGCTGAAAAAATTGCTGCTGGCTGTCCCAGATTCGAGCTAAAAGCTACCCTAGACCCGAAGGGGGTTCCGATAAGGCACGTCTACAGAGAAATAATGTCCATTTGCTACGGTTTCTTCAGCCCTCTTGAAGGCTCAATGGTTAGAGATGAACTCGAGAGAGTTCTAAAAGAAAGAAGATTATTGAGTGAGTGGATCTTTCCGTTCCCTATTCTCTTCGATGTCAGCGAAGATGATTACAAAGCTCTAGGCGTTAAAGAAGGAGACAGGTTACTCTTAACCCTGAAAGGTCAGCCATTTGCAACTTTGGACATCGAAGAAATATACAGAATAGATCCAAAAGATGTAGCTGTAAGAACTTTTGGAACTCCAGAAAAGAATCCGGAAGTTGTGAGACAGCCATTCGATGATAAGCATCCTGGTTACCTCATCTACAGATGTCACCAGCCAGTAATATTTGCAGGAAACTACACAATAATAAACGAGCCAAAATTCAAGGAACCATATGATCGATTCTGGTTCCCGCCAGCAAAATGCAGAGATGTGATAAAGAACGTAAAGAAATGGAGAACGGTAATAGCACATCAAACTAGAAACGTCCCGCATGTTGGTCATGAAATGTTGATGAAATGTGCAGCATTTACTGGAGACATAGAACCGTGTAGCGGAATCTTGGTGAATGCGATCATTGGTGCGAAGAGAAGGGGGGATTATCCAGATGAGGCAATATTGGAAGGTCACGAGGCAGTGAATAAATACGGCTACATAAAGCCAGAAAGACACATAGTAACCATGACACTCTGGGATATGCGTTACGGAAATCCAATTGAATCTCTTCTCCATGGAATAATAAGACAGAATCTTGGGTGCACGCATCACATGTTCGGCAGAGACCATGCAGCAGTTGGAGAGTACTACGACATGTATGCAACGCAGATACTGTGGAGTAAAGGAATCCCAAGCTTTGGATTCGATGTACCACCGCACGAAGTAGATTATGGGTTAAAGATACTGCCGCAGAACATGGGAGAGTTCTGGTACTGTCCCAAATGCGGTGAAATTGCGTACAGCGAAACATGCGGACATAGCAAGGAGAGACAGAAGTTTAGCGGCAGCTTTATTAGGGGTATCGTTTCGGAAGGTATATTCCCACCAAACGTAATATTCAGACCAGAAGTCTACAAGGTAATAGTGAAGTGGTGGAAAGTTTACGGATACCCGTTTGTGAATAATAAGTATCTCCAACTGAAAGCACAAGAGCTGGAAGTCGATGTTCCTAAGCTGGAATTGCCAAAGGGGTGAATAAAATGCCTCACTATATTGGAGTTATAATAGATGATAAGAGAATGGAAAAGATAAAGGGAACCCCGCTCGAGAGAGAAATAAAGGACATGTTTGGTGGAGCCCTGAAAATGATAGCAGTACCTGTGCCAGAAGACAAGTCTAAAGAAATCCTCAAGGCCTTTGACAAGGCCAGAATTGATTCTAGAGGTTATATAGAGGATATCCCTATCGCATTGAGAAGGGCAGTCTTTGAAGAAATTGTAAAGAACAAATCACTTGACATAATAGACAAAGTTCTTGCAAGGTTGCCCGAAATTCAGGAGGCAGCTAAAAAAGAGGATGAATTTATTCCTCCACCGGAGGTGGAATAAAAAAGTAAAGTTTAAATTTTTTGATCTTTTAAGAAAAAGGAGGTGGGAAAAATGCCGAGTTTTGTAAACCCGGATAAATGCGATGGTTGTAAGGCGCTAGAGAAAACCGCATGCCAGTATATCTGCCCGAATGATTTGATGGTTTTGGACAAAGAGAAAATGAAAGCATATAACAGAGAACCAGACATGTGCTGGGAATGCTACAGCTGCGTTAAGATGTGCCCACAGGGGGCCATTGATGTTAGAGGCTATGCGGATTTTACGCCTCTTGGCGCTAGCTGCGTACCAATGAGGGGGACCAGCGACATAATGTGGACAATAAAATACAGAAATGGCAAAGTTTTGAGATTCAAGTTCCCAATCAGAACGACCCCTTGGGGTTCGATAAAGCCATTTGAGGGATTCCCAGAACCGACGATGGATATGCTGGAAACTGAACTCCTGAGTGGGGAACCCGATATTCTTGGATTGAAGGAACTATATAAACCCAAGCTCAAGAAGTGAGGTGGTTTAAATGGTTTATGTGCCAAAGAAGTACGAGCTTTATAAGCCCGAAGATGTTAAAACAGAAGTTGTTGAGACAGATGTTTTAGTCATAGGAGGCGGATTCTCGGGATGCGGTGCAGCTTATGAAGCAGCTTACTGGGCAAAACTTGCAGGACTGAGAGTTGTTCTCGTCGAAAAGGCTGCAATTGAAAGAAGCGGTGCAGTTGCCCAAGGTCTGTCCGCTATAAACACATATCTCGACTTGACGGGGAGAAGTGAAAGACAGAATACAGTTGAAGATTACGTCAGATACGTAACATTGGACATGATGGGTCTTGCAAGAGAAGATCTCGTGGCAGATTATGCGAGACACGTCGATGGAACGGTGCATCTATTCGAAAAATGGGGACTTCCAATCTGGAAGACTCCAGAGGGAAAGTATGTTAGAGAGGGCCAGTGGCAGATAATGATACATGGAGAGAGCTACAAGCCAATCATCGCTGAAGCTGCCAAGATGGCTGTTGGTGAAAAGAACATATACGAGAGAGTAATGATCGTAAAACTCCTGATGGATAAGAATGATCCAAACAGAGTTGCTGGAGCCGTTGGATTCAGCGTCAGAGAGCCAAAGTACTACATATTCAAAGCGAAAGCAGTAATCCTCGCAACAGGTGGTGCGACGTTGCTCTTCAGACCTAGGAGTGTTGGAGAAGCTGCCGGAAGAACTTGGTATGCGATCTTCGATACTGGTAGTGGCTACGCAATGGGAATATGGGCAGGAGCTATGCTCACACAGTTTGAGCACCGCTTCATTCCATTCAGGTTCAAAGATGGTTACGGTCCAGTAGGAGCTTGGTTCCTGTTCTTCAAGTGCAAAGCTAAAAATGCCTATGGAGAGGAATACATAGTTACAAGAAAAGCCGAGCTTGAGAAATACAAGCCATATGGTTTAGCAACACCAACGCCAACACCTCTAAGGAATCACCAGGTAATGCTCGAGATAATGGAAGGCAAACATCCGATATACATGCATACTGAGGAGGCAATGAGAGAACTCGCTGGAGGAGACAAGAAGAAGCTTAAGCACATCTACGAGGAAGCATTCGAAGACTTCCTCGACATGACGATCAGCCAGGCATTACTCTGGGCTGCTCAGAACATTGATCCACAGGAAATGCCCAGCGAAGCTATGCCGGCTGAACCCTATATCATGGGATCCCACAGCGGGGAAGCGGGATTCTGGGTATGCGGACCAAGCGACCTGATGCCAGAGGAATACGCGAAATTCTTCCCGCTGAGATACAACAGGATGACAACCGTGAAAGGCTTGTTTGCTGTTGGAGACTGCGCTGGAGCCAACCCGCACAAGTTCTCCAGCGGTTCATTCACAGAAGGTAGAATTGCTGGAAAAGCCGCGGTCAAATATATCATCGAACAGAAACCTAACCCAGAAGTGGACATGAAGGAAGCTGAGGAATTCAAGAAGAAAGTTTTCCAGCCAATGGTAACATTCATGGAGAACCAGAAGTTCTCCACCGATGAAACTGTAAATCCGAACTACATACTGCCATGGCAGGGACTTGTTAGATTGCAGAAGATCATGGACGAATATGCAGCGGGAATTGCTACGATGTATAAGACAAACGAGAAGCTCCTGAACAGAGCATTGGAGTTGTTACAATTCCTTAAAGAGGATCTAGAAAAGCTCGCAGCCAGAGATCTGCATGAGCTGATGAGAGCTTGGGAGCTCGTTCACAGAGTCTGGACCGCAGAAGCTCACGTGAGGCACATGCTTGAAAGAAAAGAAACTAGATGGCCCGGATACTACTACAGAACAGACTATCCAGATCTAAACGAGAAGGACTGGAAGTGCTTCCTCTGCAGCAAATACGATGCAAAGACAGGCAACTGGACCTTTGAGAAAGTACCTTACATCCAAGTTGTTGAGTGGAAATTCTAAATTTTTTTATTAATTTTTATTCAGACTTAGAATAATCTATAGAAAGTTTGAGAAAGGTTTCTCTGCAACATTGCATTTCCAAAACTTTGCCTACAGTTTTTGGTGCCTGTGGGATCGATTTCTGTGAACTTTTGCAAGGAATACGATTTTCATCAAATATAGTCTTCTTGACACTCTCCACAGCTAAAGCCGGGGAGATCTTCTAAGATGTTCATCGGTAATAACTTTTTATATCACCCCCCTCCCTAAAAGGCGGGGGCTTTCAGTTGTAACTAGTTGAATGCGACAAAATTATAAATCGAAGAATAGATTCGGGGTATGGAAGACATCCTGAAGAAGATTACGGATTACAAATGGGAGCTCAGTAAAGATTACAAGAAAGGGATGAGAGTGCCTGCTTACTTTTACATAAGCAGAAAGTTGATGAAAGATCTCGAAAAAGATGCAGTTGAACAGGCTGCAAACGTCGCAACTATGCCAGGAATAAGAGTTGCCTCTCTTGTGATGCCAGATGTCCACGTTGGTTACGGATTTCCAATTGGTGGAGTTGCAGGCTTTGATGTTGAAGAAGGAGTGATATCACCGGGTGGTGTAGGCTTCGACATAAATTGCGGGGTTCGATTGCTCAGGAGCAATTTGAAGGTAGAAGATGTAAGGCCAAAAATAAAGGAACTGATCGACACACTTTTTGTAGCGGTGCCTTCAGGGGTTGGAAGCGAGGGAAAGATAACGCTCAAAGACAAAGAGCTTGATGAAATATTCGTCTCAGGAGCTAAATGGGCACTAGAAAACGGCTATGGGTACGAAGAAGATCTAGAAAAATGTGAGGAAAACGGAGCTATGCCCGGAGCTAGGCCTGAAGTCGTAAGCAAAAAAGCCAGAGATCGTGGAAGAACTCAGCTAGGAACTCTCGGTAGTGGAAATCACTTCCTAGAAGTCCAATATGTTGAAAAAATCTACAATCCGGAAGTTGCGAAGGTATTTGGCCTAGAGGAGGGGACCGTTACTGTTATGATACATTGCGGAAGTCGTGGTTTAGGACACCAGGTTTGTACTGACTTTCTGGAAGTGCTTGACAGAGCAGTGAAAAAGTACAACATCTCTCTTCCCGATAGACAGCTAGCATGCGCACCGATAAAGAGTAAAGAGGGCGAAGACTATTTCTCGGGAATGGCAGCTAGTGCGAACTTTGCTTGGTGCAACAGGCAAATAATTGCACACTGGGTAAGAGAAAGCTTCAGAAAGGTATTCAGGATGAGTGAAGAAGATTTGGGTCTAGAAGTTGTCTACGATGTTGCGCATAACATAGCGAAATTCGAAGAACATACGATTAATGGAAAGAAGATGAGAGTTTGCGTCCACAGAAAGGGTGCTACAAGGGCTTTTGCTGCAGGAAGACCAGAACTTCCTTCTGTATATCGCGATGTTGGGCAACCAGTGCTAATTCCCGGAAGCATGGGGACACCAAGCTATGTTCTTGTTGGTACGCAAAAAGCGATGGAAGAAACTTTTGGAAGTACCTGCCACGGAAGCGGGAGGGTATGGAGCAGAGCCGAGGCAAAGAGAAAAATGAGGGACAACGTTGTAAAACAGAACTTAGAAAAGAAGGGGATATACGTGAGGTCAGCAGAAAAGGGCCTGCTGTCAGAGGAGGCTCCTGAAGCCTATAAGCTCAGCGATGATGTCGTTGATGTCGTACACAGAGCCGGAATTTCCATCTTAGTCGCAAAGCTTATACCTCTGGGTGTTACAAAAGGTTAATCAGAACTATTAGCTTTTTTTAGCCTTTCAATACCTTTTACAGCCTCAACTATTCTCACAACAGCCTTAGGAACGCATTCATGCCAATTTTCACCATTCAACATCATTTTCCTTATTGTCGTACCTCTATACTTGTCCCTCTTGAAATCTGGAGGAATTACAACTTCTAAACCAGCATCCCTGAAAACCTGGGCTATCACTGGGTTCCTAGTTATTATCGCTTGCACTTTCGGAACTAAGTTGAGAATGTAAAACGCATTACCAACATAAACGCTCATGGTTGGAACTGTGGCTGTTATTATCCTATCCAATCCTATTCCCGCCTCTATCAGTGATTCTCTTATCATCCATATTCTTTCTCCGGCTGTAAAAGGATTTCTGGCTGTGTGACTTTCATCCGCCATGCCTACCAAGAGAACTAACTCATCAAAGGTTTTTAGCGCCCACTTTACTACTTCCAGATGTCCCAGATGGAACGGCTGGAACCTGCCGAAGATTAGCGCTCTTTTGGGCATAGAAATTGTGTTCAGTTTAAAAATTTTTATTTTCTTCTTTCAACAAGATAATCGGTAAGCGATTCCAGAATTTTCCTGCCCTCACTTTCACCTAACTTCGAAAGATTCTTTTTAGCCAAAGTTATGTATTCTCTTGCCTTCTTTGAGGCATAATCTATAGCTCCACAGGCCTTCAGCTTTTCTACGTCCCTTTTTATCTCTTCATTACTCGCCTTCCCCCTCCCAAATGTTTCAAGTTCAACACCCTTTTCAAACGCTTTTATTACTATCAGAGTCTTTTTTCCTTTCACCAAATCACTTCCCCAGTCCTTTCCTATATCCTCTCCTATAAGATCCAAAACGTCATCATGAATCTGGAACCCTATGCCAGCATTTATCCCGTATTCCCATAGGGGTTCAAATAGATCATACTTGCCGAAAAGAATTACCGGAATTGTCGCTGAAGCCGCTATCAAAACACCTGTTTTCAACTTGACCATCTCCAAGTACTCCTCCTCGCTGGCCATCCTATTTTCCAAAGTTATGTCAATATACTGGCCTTCGCAGATCTTAATGCAAACATCCGCCATAAGCTCAACAGCCTTTCTAACGTTTTCTGCATTCACATCACACTTCGCAATTAAACTAAAAGCTTCAGCAAACAATGTATCCCCTGCAAGAATAGCCACCGGCTCACCGTAAACTTTATGAACGGTTTTAACATTCCTCCTCATTTCATCTCTGTCCATTATGTCATCATGGATAAGAGTGAAGTTATGTATCGCTTCAATTGCAACAATCGCTGGCATTATCTTATTGTAATCTTCTCCAATTGCCTCACAAACAAGCATTGCTATTACTGGTCTAAGTCTCTTTCCCCCTGCCTTTATAAGATGCCTCGCAGCTTTGTATAGGCCAAAATCCTTTTCCGGAAGATAATATTTCAATGCCTCATCGACTATTTTTGCCCTCTCTTTTATTTCTATCATTCTCTCCCCTCACAGAATTTCTGAACATCTATCTTCCTAAACCTTAACCATTCAAGCAGCTTCCCGGAAATAAAGATAGGTTTTCTTTTTAACTCTTCAACATTCCTTGCACCGCATAAAAACATTGCTGTTCTGAATCCATGCATAAATCTTTCTATCTGTCTCTTCACAGCATTAGCACTTATTCTCGCCGGAGAAAGAAAAGGAAGAGCAGAACTTGCAACTACAGCACCTATCGCTATGCTTTTCGCGACGTCTATTCCACTCCTTATACCCCCTGTTGCGATCACAGGTAAAATCTTTGCACAATCAACGATACAGAAAGCAGTTGGAACCCCCCAGTCAAAAAAGTCAAATCCAACAGATTTCAGAACCTCATTCTCACTTCTGTAGGCTTCAACAGCACTAAAGGAAGTACCTCCTTTTCCACCTATATCCAAAACAGAAACCCCAATCTCTTTAAGCTTGAGGGCAATTTCTCTGACTATTCCCGCTCCGGTTTCCTTTACAATAACCGGCACTTTTACAGTTTTGCAGACTTCCCGCAAAACCTCAAAGGCGTTTCGGGAAATAAGGTCTCCCTCTTCCATTATTGCCTCTTGCAAGTAATTCAGATGAATTGCCACAGCATTTGCATCCACCATCTCTACCACTTTATCAACAACTTCGGGATCCTCTATGACCTGTGGAAGACCTACGTTTGCATAGATAAATGCATTTGGAGCTTTTTCTCTTACAATTGAGAAAGTTTCCTCGACACTTTTGTCCTCTATCCCTGCTCTCTGACTTCCCACCCCCATTCCTATACCTGTTTCTTCAACGGCAATTGCCAAGTTTGCATTTATTTCCTTTGCAACTGTATGTCCGCCTGTCATTGAGGCTATCAAGAATGGGAAAGAAAGTTTCTTTCCAAAAAATTCAAATTCTGTCCTTAACTCTTCGAAATCAAAATCTGGGATTGCCTGATGAATCAGCATTATATCCTCAAGTCCTGTATATCCGGATTCGACTTCTTCAGTCAAACAAATCCTTATATGATCAAGTTTTCTGTTCGAAGTCTTCACAGGACCACCTCGGTTCCCACTTCTTTTCCCTCAAGAAACTTCTTAACATTTTCTCCACTTCCTTTAAAAACAAAAACTCTACACTTTTTCTTCAAAGACAGAATTCTGTTAATCTTTCCCCTCATTTTTCCAGTCGCATCGTCATCGCCTAGCTGATCAGGTTTCATCCATGGATAAAATTTGTCAACTTTCTTTCCATTGACAAAGATTCCCTCAACATCTGTTGCAAAACCTATTCTTTCAGCTTGGAAGTTTTCAGCGAGTCTTACAACAATCTCATCGCCTGAAACAATTCCCTCCAAGCTGACATCGCCATGTAAAACGGGAACAAATCCTTTCTCCATTATCCTGCCAATCTTTCCAAAATCGCAGCTCATCGGATGTAATCCGATAGCCGGAACTTTTTTGTCCAAGAGTTTTCTGCAAAACAATTCGTTCAATCTTACGCAAGAGTTATGAATTCTTGCAATTGAAATTGGCGTATCTAAACCAAACATTCTTACATGGGGATGCCCAAAAGAGCCAGCTCCGTGAACCAAAATCAAATTTGAATAATTTCCAGAAATTGCCGAGCAGATTTCTTCTATTGCGTTTTCGTTAAGCTCTTCAAAACCATCTTTCTTAGTTATTACAGAACCACCTATCTTAAGAATCCTCAATCTTCACCCCCTCCGCATTCGTTCTCACTAAAAAGCTACCTTGTGGCTTTTTTCCTCTGAAAACACCGTAGAGACATCCTCCACCTCCAGCTCCCGTTATTTTAACTATAAAACCTTCTTTTTCAAGTCTGGCTACTAACTCGTCAATTTGCTGAGAACTCACACCCAGAGCCCTTAAAAGGGATTGATTCATCTTTATCAGTTCATCAAATTCTTCTATTCTGCATTCTGATGCCCTAAGCGTTATGCAATCGATTGCATCAAAAATTCTTTCAACAATTTCACCATACTTCTGTCTCAAAAGAGCGACTTTTTCAACCATTTCTTTAGTAGACCTTTCCCATAGTTTTAAAACAAACAAATCCAAACATAAATCAACTTTTTTCCTCTTCGGAAAAATCCAAGAACCGCCAAAAGTTGAAATAAACGGATCTATTCCGCTTCCTCTCCCTTGAACGTCTATCTCCACTTTCCTGGCCATTTCAAAAACATCTTCTTCGCTGAGTCCGATATTGAATTCTTCGTTCATCGCTTTTATAGTTGCAACCGTGACAGCTGAAGAGCTCCCCAAACCAGAAGCTATAGGAATGTCACTTTCTATCCTTATTTCCGCTCCTTTTATTTCTTTAAGCTCGCAAAATCTCTTTATAGAATAGCTGACATAGGGATGAACTTTAAAGTCAAGAGTAGTTACACCGAGTGGAGAGATTATCCTAAACCCATCGCTTTTCTTCACTTCAACCCTGCAACGAAGGTTTATCGCCGAAACCAACGCATGTCGAGAGTAGACTACAGCGTGCTCGCCAAACAAAATTATCTTCCCTGGTGCAGAAGCGATCATCGAGTTCGATAAAACCTAGAAATTTTAAACTTTTTCATTTAAAAAAGGTCAAGATACTTTCCCTTGACCTCCTTCCCGCCCTAAAGGGCGAGGTTTGTCGCTCATTTTATCAATTCCAAAGGGCCTTTTCTCGACATATAGAGAAGTCTTAGGAGAGTTGCTCGACTGCGTTTGGAAGAAGGGGATCAAGAGCTTTAAGAGGCTTAAAACAGAAAAGTACTACGAGTTGAGAGCAAAGTATCCAAGCCTTCCATCGCACTACATCTACACAGCCTGCCAGATGGCCTGTTCTATCTAACAAGATGCTGATGTTGTTGGAGCTATGAACATGGCGAGAGTTTGTGGAACCATAATCCCCCGAGCCCCTCATGGGATAGAATAACGGGGAACGCAACCCTTGCTTCTAAGGTGGAATGGGATGAGGTGGGAGCCTAAAAGGGGCTGTGAACAACCAATCGATGAACACTTTAGAAGATCTCCCGACTTTGGCCGTGGAGAGCGTCAAAATCAGACATATTAGCATTATCTCTAATTTAAAATTTAAATTCTTAAATTTGTGAGTTATTGTGAAGCTTGGTTTGAAAAATTTTCAATATTTCTGAAAAAAATTTTTGTATTCTTCAATCTCGGAAAAGATTTAAGAAAAACTTATATACTGAAACCCTCGAAAACTGAGGGTGATCCAATGGAGGATGCAATAGAAAATGCAAGAAATCTGCTTGAAAAAAACGAAGTTAAACAAGTTTTGTGTGCTTTTAGCGATGTAAGAGGATATCTACTTACTTTTTCTATCCCTGCAAGGGAGTTCATCGAGGGTTCTGCTTTTGACGGATTAGGTTTCGATGGGTCATCTGTGAGGGGTTTTAAGAGCATAGAGCAGAGCGACATGATCTGGATGCCAGATCCAGAAACTCTAAAGATAATTCCTTGGATCGAAGATCCTATCCAAAAATCGGCTATAGTATTTGGGGAGATCCATGAACCATGGGGCTCCGGTGTGTCCGAATGCGACCCGCGTGGCTATGTTGCCAAAAGAGTTCAAAAAGAGCTTGAAAGTCAAGGTATGAACGCCATATTCGGGCCAGAAATAGAGTTTTTCGTTTTTCAGAGTATTGATTTAAGAAATCTTACATGGGATCTATGGACATCCCCAAGCGGAGGAGTTGGAGATAGCTGGGGTGCTCCAAGGATTTTGCCGAAAAGTCCGGAGCTAGAAGGTAGTTATATAATACGACCAAAGGAGGGCTATTTCAGAACTCCACCGGAAGATACAACGACTGAATACAGGAACGAGCTTGTTTACAATCTTGAAAAACTTGGTGTAATCGTCGAATACCACCATCATGAAGTCGCTACTGCTGGACAAATAGAGCTTGATTTCAAACCCAAAAAACTTACACCGGTTTGCGATGCCGTCTATCTTTACAAGTTTGCAGCAAAAAACATAGCCAGAAAAAATGGGCTAATAGCAACATTCATGCCCAAACCAATTTATTTGGATAATGCCAGCGGAATGCATACACATCAAAGCCTCTGGAAGGGAGAACCTTTTAATGGTGAAAACATATTTGCGGATCCCAATGAGGAATTCTTCCTAAGCCAGAAAGCTCGTTACTACATTGGCGGGTTACTTGAACACGCAAAAGCATTAACTGCGATCTGTTGTCCAACAGTTAACAGCTATAAACGACTTGTACCAGGTTTCGAAGCACCTATAAATATCTGCTGGAGCCCAAGAAACAGATCTGCCTTAGTCAGGGTGCCTATGTACAAAAGGAATCCATCTGCAATAAGAGTGGAGTATCGAGGTGCAGATCCCAGCTGCAATCCCTACTTAGCAATCTCAGCGCAACTCGCAGCCGGACTAGATGGGATAAAGAAAAAAATAGAACCGGGAGATCCCATTATGAAAGACGTATACGAACTTTCACCAAGAGAGAGAAGAGAACTGAAAATTGGCGAATTGCCAACTACGCTCAGAGATGCGCTGGATCATCTAGCAACAGACGAAGTCCTTCAAAAAGTTCTTGGGAGTCATATATTCGACAAATTCATGGAGCTAAAAATAGAGGAGTGGAATCAGTTCTGTCTTTACATAACCCCATGGGAATACATGAAATACTTTGATATCTAAATTTTTTAAAGAGCAGAGGTTTTGAAGAATGATACTTGCAATGTGGAGCGGTGGAAAGGATTCCGGAATGGCGCTGTATGAAGCAAAGAAGAAATATAGAATTGACAGACTAGTTTCCATGGTAAAAGATGGCCAGACAAGAGGGCATAGGCTAAAGGAGGACGTATTAAAAAGACAGAGTGAAGCAGTGGGCATCGAATTGGTCTTTGGAAGGTATTCAAACAACTTCGAAGAAGTCCTGAAGTCCGTTTTCATTGAAAATGATGCCAAAAAAGTCATTTTTGGAGATATATACCTAGAACATCATAGAAACTGGATAACTAGAGTCTGCAACGAACTCGGGATTGAACCAATATTTCCTCTTTGGGGCAGAAATACGAGAGAATTAGCGGAAGAGATTGCCAAAAAATTCGAAGCTGTGATAATTGCAGTCAGGAAGGGTTATGATGAAATACTTGGAAAAAGATTCAGTAGCGAAGTCATCGAATATCTAATAGCCAATAAAGCCGACCCATGCGGGGAAAATGGTGAATTTCATACTATCTTAATAGATGGTCCAATCTTCAGGAGGCGTCTTGAGGTTCGTTTTGGAGGCATTTTTGAAGATGAGAAATACAGATATCTAGAGGTTCTTTGAGTTCTCCACATCCACATTAAAGTGAATCTCAGGAGAGATTCCATCTAAAGTGGTTTCTAACCACTACTCTGAATTCTCCTAATTGCCAATCTTCTCTGTCCTGAAGGGCAGGTTTTCATAGCATTTGTTAATCTATTCTAAAAATGAACTCAATAACTCCTATTTTCACCCTAAAATTTCCTCCCCGTGTTTTTGCATAAAGTTCCCAGGTCTTTTCCCCGCAACAATCTACGTTTGGATATTTCAATCCGGTCTTTGGATCATGATAGGCCAAAAGGATTGCGCTTCCCTTTTCGTTAGCCATTTTTCTGGCAATTTTTTCAGCCTCCTCGAATTCTACCTCCTTTTCAATAATCAACTCTTCCATACAAAAATTTTGTTTCAGGGAACTATTTTAATCCTTCGCAGAGTTTAGCTCATTTCAAAACCTCCATAATGACTGCGGGACAAACTCTCTTCACACCTTGAATTCCGGAGATTTCTTCATGCAGACGTCTCATTGTATCCAACGAATCTGTAACAACCTCCACCATGAGTACGTGATCTCCTGAAGTTAGGTACACTGAATTCACATTCTCCATTTGTTTCAACCTTTCAACGACTTTCCATATGTGCTCAGGTTCCACATCGATGCCTGTTAGCGAGGAAAAAATCCCAAGCTTTTTAAAATCTACAACTGCCCTATAACCTAGGATGACCTTGTTTTTTTCTAATTTCTCTATCCTCTTTCTCACGGCTGTTTCTGTTATTTTTAGCATTTTAGCTAGCTCAGTTTTCTTAATTCTACCATTCTTCACGAGCTCCATTACTATTTTCAAATCTCTAGGGTCCACTTTAGAAATAGACTTCAAGTTTTAAAAAATATATGTTCGATTTTCGAAAGAAAATCTTTTAAATCGAGAAAAATTGGTTTTTTTGGTGATGCAAAATGATACTGCTAGGAGAAAAATTTCCGGAAATGGTAGTAAAAACGACCCACGGTGAAATTAAGCTACCATACGAAGGAAAGTGGTTCGTTTTGTTTGCGCACCCAGCAGATTTTACGCCTGTATGTACAACCGAATTCGTTGCGTTTCAAAAAAGGTATGAGGAATTCAAAAAGCTAAACTGCGAACTAATAGGGCTAAGCATCGATCAGACATTCAGCCACATAAAATGGGTCGAATGGATAAAAGAAAAACTGGGTATTAGCATAGAGTTTCCAATAATCGCTGATGATCTTGGCGAGGTTTCGAAGAAACTGGGATTAATACATCCAGCAAAGGGTACAAACACCGTCAGAGCTGTCTTTGTAGTAGATCCAAAAGGAGTTGTTAGGCTTATTCTTTATTATCCGCAAGAAGTTGGCAGAAATATCGATGAAATTCTTAGAGCGATAAAGGCTTTGCAAATCAGCGATGAAAAAGGTGTAGCCATCCCGGCAAACTGGCCAAACAACGAGCTCATTGGTAACAAGGTAATAATTCCGCCTGCAAGAACTATAAAAGATGCTGCGGAGAGACTTGAGAAGATAAAGAAGGGTGAAATAGGAGGTTTCGATTGGTGGTTCGCATACAAAAGTATCTGACTTTTTTAATTAATTTTTATAACTGAAAAAACCTCTTTAGATAAAGCTTAATAGAGAGGATTTTAAAAAATTACACATAGCATGTTACATGAAAATCGACAAGAAAACCTACGGTTTTAACCGTGGGATGAATTGTCGATAGGTTTATATATAATATACCTTTAAAAATACATTGAAGCCCGGAAAGGTGTTTGAAGTGAAGAGAACGAACACTTTCATAATCGAGGACTGCCCTGCCCTATGAAAGCTGACAGCTGTGAAGCTATACAATGAGCTGAACTTCGAAAGGCAGGCTTATATACGCTACAGGCGTTTCGAGTATCCAAACCATCTCTAAAAAAATACGCCCCATTGATAGGCTCTGCAATGCCCAGCAGATAATAAAAAAGAACAACGCGATGATAAACAACTTCTGGAGCTTCAGCTACATAATCAGAAGGGTCCTGAACATAGGCTACCTCCATGAAGGTAGCACACCCCTTGCTTCTAAGGTGGAATGGAATAAGGTGGGAGCCTAAAAGGGCTGTGAACAACCAATCGATGAGAGCCTTAGAAGCAAGAATCTCCCGGCTTTGGCCGTGGAGAGTGTCAAAATAGAGGTTAAGAGATCTGTAGGATGAGGGAGCTGCGTTCCTGAACCGGCAGATACGGGAAAGAGTGTAAAGCCCTCTTAACGCCAAAAACTCGCCTTAAAAGGCGAGGTAGCCCACTCATTCAGCAATGGAAAAGCTTAAAAAATCTGACGTTTAAAAAATTTGAATGCCAGCTAAAACTCTAGATCCAATTCAAGGATTCTACTTTAGCTATTTTAGCTTTAGCTGGCAGTATTTTAGCTTCTAAAAATTAGGAGGTGTTTCTGCAATGGCTTCGGCGCTTTACACCTTTATGCTCTATAAATATAGAGGTGTTTTATATGATAGGTAAAAAAAGAAGGTTGAAGCGAATTATTAGGAATGGAAGGACATTGATCATGCCAGTAGACCACGGAGTTACCAAAGTTGAGCAAGGGCTTGAAAACGTTGATGAATTGATTAGAACTGTTGAAGATTACGTGGATGCGGTAGTGTTACACAAAGGTCTTGCAAAAAACTCCAAGATTCTTGAAGAAGTTGAAGTTGGATTGATAGTCCACTTAAGCGCTTCAACATATCTGAGCAGGGATCCAAACGATAAAAGGATTATATCAGACATTGAAAGTGCTTTGAAGCTTGGAGCCGATGCTGTAAGTGTTCACGTTAACATAGGCAGCGAAACGGAAGGTAGACAACTAGAAGAGCTTGGCAAAATTTGTGATCGAGGCGACGAGTATGGAATTCCAGTTCTTGCGATGATATACCCAAGAGGAAAAGTCGAACAAAACTTGGAAACCGTAAAACAAGCCGCAAGAGTGGGCTACGAGCTTGGAGCAGACATAGTAAAAGTCCCATATGTGGAAAAATTCTCGGAAGTCGTCCGATACTGTAAAGTTCCTGTTGTTATTGCTGGAGGTAGTAAGGGAGACGAAATAGAGCTACTGAGAAAAGTTGAGACTGCGATAAAAGAAGGAGCTACCGGTGTTGCAGTTGGCAGGAACATTTTTAGTAACCCCTCGCCTAGAGATATTGCTAGGGCCCTATATAGTATAATACATGAGGGTATGAGTGCAGAGGAGGTTATCGAAAATGAAAGAAATCTGGCTTTGGGCAGATGGAGATAACTGGGAAAAAGTAAAAGAGATGCTAAAAGATGCGATCGAACTCGGATTTGATGGAGCAATAGTTAGAAATGAATTCACAGATAAGGCAAAAAAGCTAGGCAAAATAAAAATACTGAACTCTGATGAGCTAATAGAAATAAGATCGGTTGAAGACCAAGAAAGAGCTCTCAAGAAAGATGTCGCCATTATCAAGTTCTTGGACTGGAAAGTGATACCGCTGGAAAACATAGTGGCAATGAAAAAAGGAAAGGCAATAGTAATAGTCGAGAATCTTGAAGATGCAAAGCTCGCTTTGACAACACTTGAAAAAGGCGCGGACGGAATAGCTGTCAGCGGAACTCGAAACGATTTAAAGAAATACTTTGAGATCGTAAAAGGCACTGAAAAAACTTTGAATCTTTCTAAAGCGAAAATAGTAGAGATAAAACCTCTAGGGCTCGGCGAGAGGGTTTGCATAGATACCGTTTCAATTATGAATCCAGGAGAAGGTATGCTGGTAGGGAATAAGGCTTCTTTCATGTTCTTAGTGGCGAGTGAGAGTGAGGAGAGTGAGTACGTTGCCTCAAGACCTTTCAGAGTTAACGCGGGTAGCGTTAACGCATATTTGAAAGTTGGAGATAAAACTAGATATCTCTGCGAGCTGAAAGCTGGAGATGAAGTGGAGATCGTAAGATTTGACGGTAAAGTAAGAAAAAGCTATGTTGGGAGAGTGAAAATTGAGCGAAGACCCCTCCTTTTGGTTGTTGCAGAGGTAAATGGAGAGACTGGAAGCATAATTCTTCAGAATGCTGAAACCATAAAGCTCGTGAATCCAGAAGGAAAACATCTCTCAGTTTCAGAGCTCAAAGAGGGTGATGAAGTACTTGCATGGATTGGGGAAAAGGCTAGGCATTTCGGCGTTAAAGTTGAAGAATTCATAATAGAGAGATGATGCTCGTAGCAACGGTTTCAAGTTCCAGGGAAATAGAGCTTGCGAATGCAGCAGATTTGTTAGAGCTAAGGCTTGATCTCGGAAATTTCGATTTTCTACCCAAGCTTAGATATATCGTAACTTGCAGGAGAAAAGCGGACGGAGGGGCTTACGAGGGCAGTGAAGAGACTAGAATTGAAAGGATAAAGATTTTTGCAGAAAAAGTGAACGCAGAATTCGTAGATATAGAGTTTGACGTTCCAGACGATTTTCTTGACTTCAAATGCGGAATAATCGAATCCTACCACAATTTCAAAGAGACGCCAAGCTTTGAATTCCTGAGGGATCTTGTAGAAAGTAAAAGAGGGGATTATTATAAGATTGCAACAATGGGAAAGACGATGGATGACTGGAAAAAGATCGTAAGGCTTCTTCTAGAGTTCGAAGACATTATAGCGTTTCTCATGGGCGAAGAGTTTAGATTCACAAGAATTGCATCCGCTTTATTGGGATCCCCTTTCATCTACTGCTATGTTGGATTAAAAAAAGCCCCCGGACAAATAGAACTTAACGAAGCATTAAAAATCCTCAAAAGTCTTGGAGTGAGAAAATGAAGATACTAATTTACGGAGTTGGCGATTTAGGCTCCTTGTTAAGGAATTTCTTCTATGAAAGAGGTTACTACACCAAAGGATATGACATCGATGATAAAAAGAGGGAAACAAATGATATCTCAGAGTTTGATCTCATATTCGTCTGCACCCCCATGGAAGAAATAAGAACCGCACTTGCACACATAAGAGCTGAGGCCAAAAAAGATGCCTTGCTCGTAGATGTTGCATCGGTTAAGTCTATTTCGCTTCCTCTATTCGAAAAATCCGGCTTCGATTTTCTAAGCATTCATCCACTTTTCGGGAAGGATAGCGAATTTGCCCTTTCCAGCATAATAGTTGTCCATGAATCTGGAAGAGAGGAAGAAAAAACAATTTTAAATGAATTTACAAAAAGTGGTGTAAGTATTACAAAGATGAGTCCCGTTGAGCACGATGAAGCGATGAAGAAAATACAGGGATTAACTCACTTTCTGTTGCTCTCCTTTGCAGATTTCTATGAAAATACACCCTTTGCAACCCAACTATACAGGGTTCTTTCAAAGCTTTCTTCCCGTTATTTCAGTCAGAATTGGGAGATGTGCTATCTAATCCAGAAAAACGCTGAGAAAGAAAGAGAGGAGTTCATAAAGAGATTAATTGCCTTTAACGAGTTAATAAAGGATAAGGAAGCTTTCAGAAAACTCTTCTTTTCCCTTAGCAAGAAATTGCCAAGCGCTAGAGATACCAAGATGATTCTTGAAATCTCGAAACTTACAGCAGAATTGGACAGCCTCGAGAAAATGAGGGGGGCGATTGAACTCATAGATTTAACAATCCTAGATCTGCTTGAAAAAAGGGTTGAAATAGCAAAAAGAATTGCTGAGATTAAAAAACAAAGAGATGAACCAATTGAAGCAAAAGAAATTGAAGAAAAAAGAATAAGAGAGATTTTAAAAAGAACAAAACTCAGCCCGATATATGTTGAGGAGATATTTTCAAAGATAATGGAAATGACGAAAAAAGAGGAATACAGTATTCTAGGGATAAACAAAACAGTTGCGGTACTTGGACCCAAGGGAAGCTTCAGCGAAGAAGTTGCCTTAAGACTTGTTGGCTCGCGGCTACCATTGAGATACTGCGCAACCACGGATGAGATAATAAGACTCGTAGAAAGCGGGGAAGTTGATTATGGAATAGTTCCAATAGAAAATTCTGTGAATGGAACAGTTTTACCAGTTCTCGATGCTCTGCTTAGTCACGAAGTTGAAGTTTTCGGAGACGTCGATTTGGAAGTCAATCATTGTCTAGCCGCAAAAAGAGAGCTGAAATTCAGCGAAATAAAAGCAATTTACTCACATCCACAGGCAATCGCGCAATGCATGGGTTTCATAAACAATTACCTGCCCAATGCAGAGATAAGATACACGTCGTCGACTAGCGATGCCATAAGACTGCTGGACGATTACTCGGCAGCCATAATTTCCGAGAACGCCGCAAAACTGTATAAATTAGTAATACTTAGAAAAGGTATCCAAGATCTAGGAGACAGAAATTTAACGAGATTTTACCTGATAAGAAAGAAGACGGGGAATATGAAGGGAAGTATAACTTCTTTATTCTTCGCTGTTGAAGATAAACCTGGAGCGCTCAAAAATGTGCTCGAAATATTTTACAAAAAAGGAATAAATCTAAGAAAACTTGAATCCCGCCCAGCAAAGACAGGACTTGGGGACTACATCTTCTTCGTTGAAGTAGAAGCTCCTTTAAGTGAAGAAGACGTCAAAGAATTAAAAGAGGTGACAACTTTTTACAAGATTATCGGGGTTTTCGACAGGGTGAGTCGCTTACTCTAAGGATTGTATCCAACTCAAAGCTAAAAGAAGTCTTGAAGTCTTAATTTTTAACCTTAAAACTGAAAATCTGCCTTTCATGGATAGAAAAGCTTATAAGGATGTATTCCTCTGACCTCCTCCCCGCCCTAAAGGGCGAAGTTCTCTAGGGCGGTTCGGTTCCCCGCATCTGTTCGGGAATACATCTGTCATCTGCGGGGCAGTCGGGGCGGTCAGAGATCCCCCGGAAAGGCCCAACTGCTCAAGAGCCCTCTTCTCAATGTTCAGGACTGCTATCCTGTCCCTGTCCTCCTCCAAGCCACACTTAGGGCACTTGAGCTGTCTGTAGCCGTTCCCCTTTAGTCTAGAACCACAGTTAGGGCAAATGGACGACGTTTGCTCAGGCTCTACTGGGATTATTGGGACTCCTAGCTTCTCGCACTGCCAGTCGATCCAGAATGAGAGCTTCCTGTAGCTCAGATCTTCTCTAGCAACCGCGTACTGATGCCGTTTGGCGAGCTCTGCTATCTCGCGCGAGACCTTCTTCGCCCAGTCTTCTATGATATTGCAGGCTTTTCTGTGGAAATGCCCGATCCTCCTCAGAATACCCTTTCTCCTCCGCCAGGCGTTGTACTTGCTAAAGGAATACTTCTGCTGCAGCTTTTCAGTGAGTTTTTTGTAATGAAGTGCTCTCTCTATGGCTGTCTTCCTCCTTTCCCTCACCACGCTATTGCCGAAGACTATTTCCTTCTCGTTAACGTCGACTGCCAGAACGCCTTTTGGGGCTTCGAAGGCCTTGGGACTCGCTTGAAGATCATGAGGAAGAACTTGCCTTCTTTGTACATCAGCCTAGCCTCTCCGCTGGGATATTGGTCGTACCTCCTGTCCCAGCCTACTATTCTTAGCCTGTAGCCTCCCAAGACCTCGACATAGTTGTCTTTGATTCTATAGCTCAGCTTCGGCGTTAGCCAGAGCCTCAAAGTCTTCGCCTTCGGCATCGTCCCTTTGTTCGGATTGCCGAGCCAGGACTTGGCTATTGAAAGCGCTTCCCTGTAACAGTCCATAGCTGAGCTCTCGGTAGAGAAGCGCGTGGACTTTAGAAAGCGATGTGGCCTTCTCCTCGACGATCTTCTCGACTGAGTGGTTGAGCGCGTCTCTGTACCTCTTCAGCAAGTCCACGAGCTCTTCCTCGCACTCGGGCTCGGGTCTAACCCTCATCCTCACCGTCGTGGTTAGGAAGCCCTCACCACCCGGCATGTTACTCAATCCTGTACTTCGCTATGCAGACCTTCCTCAAGCAACGGGGACACGTTGCGAAGTAGGGGTTCTTTCCCTTGTAGTCCCAAACGTAGTTACACTTCGGACACTTGAGCTTCGTCATACGCTGGCTAGTACTAGCTAGTAGTGGTTTA
>Ga0272449_1001063_pt1 | contig 29636 bp, 26 predicted proteins | sample YNPCB0241_FD_198679 | JGI IMG/M metagenome (GOLD analysis project Ga0272449, IMG submission 198679) | Hot spring sediment microbial communities from Yellowstone National Park, WY, United States - YNP-CB-024-1 | ecosystem: Environmental > Aquatic > Thermal springs > Hot (42-90C) > Sediment... | reverse complement strand
CCGCCTACGACGGCAAACCGCTGGAAGAGGCTCGGGAGATCACTTATCAGACCCTCCGACTTTTCGCTGCCGAGTTGGGGGAAGAAAAAGACCGACTGCTGGATTTGGATCGGCAGATCACTGAGGCCATTGCAGAGCGGGATCTAGCTTTGGCCCGCTTTTATGAAAAGAAGCGGCGATTTGGGGCAGCAAGGTTTTATTATCGCAGTGTTATCGAGGAATATCCGTTGACGGAGGCAGCCCAGACTGCCCGGGAACGTCTTGCGGCGATCGAGGGGTTTCCGGATCGCCCTCCAAACTATTTCGCCTGGCTAGAAAAGATTTTGCCTGACGACCGACGGAGGTAGGCCCTCGCCCGAGGGAGAGTTCGTGGGTTTTGTTGTAGCGGCAATCCCTACATGGCCGAAAATCCGCGTCTAACTTGGCGAATTCCCCCAAGGCCACCAGGAGCCACAGTGCTCAAGGCACTGCCTCTGGCGGTTCTCTTCTTTTTGGCGGGGTGTGCCGGCTACATGGTTGGGCCGGACTCTCTTTATCCCCAACATATCCACACCGTCTACGTGCCCATCTTTGAAAGCGACAGCTTGCGTCGGCAACTTGGCGAACGGCTGACGGAGGCTGTGATGAAGCAGATCGAACTCCAAACATCTTATAAAGTGGTGGGCACTCCCGATGCCGACAGTACCCTCCAAGGGCGGATCCTTGCAGAAGGCAAACATGTTCAAATCGAGAACCGCTGGGATGAACCTCGAGAAATACTTTATCGGTTCCAAATCCAGGTTCGCTGGGTAGATTATCGAGGTCAAGTACTTCGCGAGCAGACCATCGAGCCCTCTCCCGAAACAGAGGTCCTCCTAACCGGCACCAGCTTACTAGTTCCGGAACAAGGCCATTCTGTAGCAGTAGCTCAACAAAAGGCAATCGAACGATTAGCCCGGCAGATAGTGGGGATGATGGAAGCCCCGTGGTGACCAGGTGCTGGGACTCTGGCCCTCCCCAACTCTTCTCCTCCGAAAAATGCCGGTTAGCCCCTGGGAACTGGCCTCCGTACGAAACCAGCATTTCCCTCAATAAACAACCCTTTATCCCTTAGGAGGAAAAACGGGGCTTAGTCGTTTTCGTTCGTAGGAAGTAGTCCTACCTTCGAGGTCTAAAAAGCCGGGGGCAAGCCCACACCCACTAATTCCTCCGCAAACGGAGCACTCACCAAACAAAAAAACTCCATGGCCTGAAATTCCCACGGAAATCCCAGGTAACTTCAAGACCGCGATCATGACTTGGGAAAAGTTTTTGGTATCATTGCCCAAAGAAACCCGAACGAAGACTCGACCGAAACCCACAAGACTGCTTGATCCAAAGTTAATTTCTTCTGCTGGCAGTAACCTCTGTAAGAGCCGGAAAAATGGTGCGGGAAGATCGGTGGCAAGAATGCGTCAATGAAAGCCGTGAGGACTCGGGGGGAGGAGGGCATGCTGCTCCCTGCCGTCCCGTCCGACCAGAAGCCCGGTATTGGCAACTTCGCACCCGGCGGTTGGAATTCGGTCCGATCCCCCTTCTTATGGGAATCGTCAATGTAACGCCGGATAGTTTTTACGACGGGGGCAAGTACTTCGATCCAAAGGCAGCGGTGGATCACGCTTTCCAACTTGTTGCAGAGGGAGCGGACCTGCTGGATATCGGCGGAGAGAGCACGCGGCCTTATGCCACCCCAGTGCCGCTTGCAGAGGAACTTCGCCGCGTAATCCCCGTGGTAGCGGAAGTAGCTTCTCAGGTGAAAGTGCCGATCTCGGTAGACACATACAAGGCCCAGGTTGCTCGGGAGGCCATTGCAGCCGGTGCCGAAGTGGTCAACGACATCACCGCCCTTCGGGGTGATCCGGAAATGTTGGCGGTGGTTGCCGAGAGCGGGGCCGGCGTTTGCCTCATGCATATGCAAGGAACCCCCCAGACCATGCAGGACGCCCCGTTTTACGTGGATGTGCTGCGGGAGGTGCGAGATTTCCTTGCTTCTGTTCGGGACCGGACGGTGGCTGCCGGGGTCAGCCCCGATCGGATAGCCTTAGATCCCGGAATCGGCTTCGGCAAGCGGTTGGAGCACAACCTCGCCTTACTCCGGGGAATTGAAACGTTTCACGAGCTAGGGTGTCCTGTGCTGGTAGGTCCCTCCCGGAAGCGGTTTATCGGAGAGCTTGCCGGCGACATGCAAGTGGACCGCCTTCCTGGGACAATTGCCACCGTTCTTTTTGTAGCTATGAAGGGTGTACAAATCATCCGTGTGCACGATGTGGGTGCCGTGCGGCAGGCCCTGCGGGTATTTGCGGCCCTAAGGTGAAGTTTGAACCGAGACCTCTAAACCACTGCACAACCCCAGCCAGCGAAGACTATCTCCAGTCCGCGATCTTACGCTTCTGCCATGAAAGAACCCCTAACTGTCCCACCGGTGAAAAAGCTTGAGCCGAACCCTGCTCCACTTTTTGCTAGGGATCGCAAAGTCCCGGAATACTATCGGGGCCTTCGTGCAGGAGCCGACACCCATCTCCACGACCAGATCTTTCGGCTAGTCCTCCGAATAAATCCGCCGGATGGGGCCGAGAGGAAACCGCTAGTTCTTGATCTGGGCTGTGGAGAAGGGGCTTTGGCTCAGCGGCTTTGGGATGCTGGATATTTTGTAATCGGAGTGGATAAGGAGCGGGAAGCATTTCGGGGCTGTGGCCCCCACTTTATCCATGCCGATTTCGATCGGCCAGAAGAAGCGGAAAAGGCCCTCCGGGATTGGATGGCGAAGGCGGACCTGGTCCTTGCGGTAGAAATCATTGAGCACCTCCGGCGAGGATGGGATTTTCTGGAACTGTGTTACAAGCTGGCTCGGCCAGGGGGGCAACTAGTGGTCACCACTCCCAATGTGGCCAGCTGGTGGAGCAGGTTCTGGTTCCTGCTACGGGGGGAACTTTGGGGATTTGGGACTGAGAGCTGGGCTGATCCAGGACATGTCCATCCTTACACCGCCGTGGAGTTAAAAAATCTTGTGGAAGAGGTCGGATTCCGAGTTTGCGGGGTTTACCTCGGAGGCTGTTTGCCCATCATTTGGGGCTATAATTGGAAGCGGTTTGTTGCCAGTATCGTGATGCTTCCCCTTCGGCCCTTCATGGACCAGTTACGGGACGGGTGGGTGCTGTGCATTCATGCAGAAAAATCGGGAGCTTGAAGGCAGCCTAGTTCCTTCGCAAAGCTGCGACGTGGCCTATAGTCCTTTATTTGTCCCCATCGTTTTTGGGACTATTTACTGCCCCATCTCCCCTGTGGAAGGAGCGGCACAAGAAATGGCCTCCTCAATCCGTTGAGGAAACCTTCGCCCAGCCCCGACCGAAGGGATTAATCCCTCAACACTATCAGAGATTCCTCGGAATAATAAGAAGGAAATCTGGAATAATTTACACGCTGGAGAGGTGGGGCCAATTTGCTCGATACTTTCCTATTCGTTTTGTCCACAAATTGTGCTTGTTGGACACCGCTTCCTCACCGCACACGAGTTATTCAGAGCCCCAGAAGAAGTCCTGGGGATTACGAGAAAATTCAAGAAAGCAGCCAATCACTCCATGCAAATTCCGTGAGATCCGGATAGGAACATAGGAGTATGCCCCAGGGGTGCGGTAGCTGAAGGATGGCGGAAACACCAACCCTGCCCACGAAAGACATAGAATATGCTAGAACTTGCTGCCCGTTTTCCAAGGTTCCTCTGCTAGTCACCCTTGCACTTGAACTGCTGTTTGACCGATCCGATTGTTTCCGGGTTTCTTGTGCTCTACCACATAGGGAGGAAGTAGTCGAGGCTATCTACCCGACAGTTTTCGTCAGCCACACTGGTTGCGGCAGGGTAATAGCAATTTGCGTGATACCCTCAGAGCTCCTAGCAAAGTTGTCTACTGCCGACCGGAACCAGTCGAGAAATTCAGAGCGGATTCGTTTACCGGGTTTAGGCCGTTTGCCAGAGAAGTTTGCAATCGGCCGCAAAATGTTAAACGCCCCTCCGATTTGCAAAGTCCCACGAGGATTCCAGCCCCATCCAGAACCCGCGACTCGGGTGTGCTAAACACTTGCCAACTGGTCTTACGGTGTCCGGAGAATCCATTCCAGACTAAAGTCCAGAGCTTTTGCCGAGTGGGTGAGGGCCCCCACGCTGATGCGTTCCACACCTGTTTCGGCGATTTGCCGAACGGTCTCCAAGGTGATCCCTCCTGAGGCTTCGAGTTCCACCTTGGGGTTGACCCGATTGCGGACTTCCACGGCCTGCCGAAGTTCTTTCGGCGACATATTATCGAGGAGTACCAGGTCGGGACCTGCCCCGAGGACAAGTTCGAAATCTTGCAAGCTTTCTACCTCCACTTCTACAAGGAGGTACTTCCCCTGAGGGGCTAAGGCCTCGCGATACCGGAGAGCTTTTCGAACTGCTTCAGCAGCCAATTGCCCCGGTGTAAGCCCGGGATACCGCTCTGCTAAAAAGGAGAGGTGATTGTCTTTAATGAGAATCCCCTCATGAAGTCCGCTGCGATGATTCCAACCACCCCCACAACGCACCGCATATTTTTCCAGGCGTCGCCACCCGGGTGTGGTCTTACGAGTGTCAAAGATTCGGGCTCCCGTGCCTTCCACAGTCTCCACAAACCGGCGGGTTAAAGTCGCAATTCCCGATAGTCGCCCCAGGATGTTCAAGATGATCCTTTCGACGCACAGGATCTTTCTTGCCGGACCGGTGATCTCAGCCACAGGACCGGAAGTGGGGACAAAATCACCATCTTCGACCAAAAACTTAACCGCCAGTTGGGGATCCGTCCTTGCTAAGATGAACTGAACGGCCGGCAAACCGGCCAAAACCCCAGGACTTTGCAAAATAATTGCCGCCTGCCCGGGGGCATCCGGGGGAATCAGGGCCTCCGTAGTCCAGTCATGCCAATCGCCGAGATCTTCCTTAAGGGCAAGATCCACCAGCAGAGAAAGATCCTGCTCTAACTGCTCATCCCACGTAATTTGCTCGAAATCGGCAGGAACCATCGGAACCTCAGTCCTTTGGATACCCTAGTTGATCTCTATTTCCCTTTCCCGAAAGGCCAGCGGTGGCTGGTGCTATTCTTGCATCCCAGGAATTTCCAATGAACTCCACTCCCAGACCGATTCTCGGAAGTTGCCTTACTCCCCCATCCCGTAGCTCACCGATCCTTACTAGATTGTCATGGAGAACCGAGGGATGATAACCTCTCTTGGTACAATCCACAGGTTGTACCCGTCTTGTCCAATTGTCCTATGCCGTTACCGCCATCTAGTGTCGCCACGATTACGAGGCTTTCCGCCAAGTGTTTGGCCCCAGGAAATCCTGTCATCTCCGCAAACGACCAAAATCCACAAGCTGTCAATCTCTCCTGGAATACCTCGCAGGTTCCCCTTGCCTAACCCAAGGTTCGGGCGACGGTTTAACCTCGCTGAAGCCTTTTCCGTTCCTTTTTTCTTCTTGGGTCGGAGGCACCCAAACTATGATCTGTTGGTATCCAGCCGAAATATTATTCGGAGTAAAATCAGTCTTGTTACCGGCCAATTGACTGACCTAGGCCATTTCTCTTGAGGCCCTTTTTGTCTTCACTATTGGCTGCGATTGCCCGGCGGATCCTTTTCCGGGCTTCATACGAGCGGCGGTCCCCGTTTTGGCCTGGGCTATAAAAATTCGGCAAGATCCGACCAAGATCAAAACGATGTGGCGAAGACCACAAGGCACATTTTTTCGTTTCTTCCGGGATTACTCATTTGAAACCTATCCAGGACTACCCGCCTGGCAACCAACGGACCGGTACCAGACACATAATCTTACCACCCCACACCCTGCACTGTCGCAGGAGCCTTCTCGCTTGGGGGAAACCACTTTCGGCGAAGCTCGACTGCCCACAGTCTAAACGGGGAATCGAGAAAAAAGTCCGGGAAATCTCGGGCTATGCCCACGGGAAAAAAACCAGCCGGGTAGACACCTCGGAGCGAATTCCCTTCGGTTTGCCCCATCGAACAAGGTTCCGGCCAGATTATCGGAAAAAGTGTTAAACGCCCAAACAAAGACTTCCCCGCCCTAAAAGGCTTCAAAGCTTTCAAGGGTCTTCCACCAAGTGCCAAGCAAAGGGGAAAAGTCCAATTTGCAGGACGAAGTAAGCCCCGTTTTCCTTGCGGCTATCTGGAGGAACTCAAAACCCTCCGTCTTTCCCTACTTCTCTTTCAGCACAACCTCTTCCTCGTCCTGGAACGTTCACCGGGAAATCTTTTAAGCTGTCCGAATCCCCGGCATCAAAATGGTTTTATCGTAAAGCTTTAAATTACCTGGCCACCTCATTACCACCCGCCATTAGGTCGAGAACCCATCCGGGCAGGCTTGCGGCCCCATAGCCCGAACTTCTGCAGCCCAGCATGACGTAAACCTACGACCAAAAAATGCAAATTCCCATAAAAGATAGCTGGTATTTAACTTGGCCACGAGTCCATGCTCAGCCGGAATCCTTCTCGCCGACCTGGAGCCGGCGGGCCAATGATTCGCCGACGCACCCGGGCAAGACCGTCTTGTTGGTTCGAAAGAAACCCGCGGTCTGACGATGCCCCCAAGGTGAAGAGGGGGCAATCGCCGGAATCCATTCCACTCAACACAAGCGAATCTGGGTAGGAGAGTCCTCCCGATGGGTCGTTTCCACGATACCAAAGAAGATCCCTTGCCGTTACAGAACGCTCCTAAAGGGGCAGGCAAACAACTTCTCAGGCTTAATCGAGGTACTTTAGTCGCTGCACAGCTGGTTCTAGTGACCGTACTCCTATGGTCCTAGCATACCTCTTTGCCCACGGGACCTGGCATCAGGCCCTCTGCTTTTGGGCTAGGGGGAGTCGGAAATGCTCCAAGTTTACCTCATATCCCCCATGCCCCGGAAAAAACGCTCGGCAGCGAAGATGCCATCGACTAATCCTAAAGGAGACATGCCCCACTCGAGTTACTGATGGGCCTGATGGAACCGGTATCACCAGCCCAATTGGAGAGCCACATTGTGGAAAAGATACTCATTATCGCTTATAGAGAAAACATAGGCTGCCAAAGCCGGCTAAAAGAGCTCAAGACTCCGAGAGTAGCTGAGGATCCAAGAATCTAGGCGGGAAAGACCGGCAACGATGCTTCGCCGACGAGATCAGCTGACGTGGGCCCTTATCCTTTTAGGGATTTTTGTGCTTCTAGTGCCGAGGATCATGCGAGTGCTGAGGGGCACGTGGGTTTCGGTGGAGACACCGCCCCGCTACTTTGCCCGCTTCGAAGTAGACGTGAACCAAGCAGATTGGCCGGAGTTATCACTCTTGCCGGGGGTTGGCGAGGTTGTGGCTCGGCGGATTGTGGAGTATCGGAAGCAGCACGGGCCATTCGAAAAAATCGAAGATCTTCTAAAAGTGCCGGGAATTGGTCCCCAAACCCTGTCACGAATTCGGCCTTTTGTGCAAATCACCCTACCCGGAGAACGGGAAGCTCCGGAAAACCAAGATCCCTCTTCGCCATAATCCTCTGGATCGTAGAACCGGCCCACTGCCCACGCGGCCGAGAAAGAACTCTTCAGGAACCATTAGCCAGAGACTTCCTCGGAACCGAGTAAACATGCAAGGGCTCCCTCCCCACTGATCGTACTCCAAGTACTGTATCGGCGAGGAAGGATTCGCTCTTCCCGGGCGTAAACTGAATAGGTTTTTTCATGATCGACAGAGTCCAGTGGCCCCACAGGAGAACATGAAGAGCCCACGGAGTACCTCCTCTTTTCTTCGATCAACTCTTGGAAAGAGTGATCTTTACTCGGGACGGAAATAGCCAGCCGTAAAAAACAAGAAGGAGCAGCCTCACTTTGGAACTAGGATACAAACTCTTAAGCTAGATTGGAGATAGAGGGCGTAGCTATGTTAGATCATGAGGCTTATCAACCTCTAAAGAGTGCACGAGGGTCTAAAGTAGCTTCACACAAGTGATTCTTTTGGCTCCTAGAACGCTTGTGAGAACAAAACATCAACATATTGAGTAGAATGAAGAGAAAAGGTCTTGCATCAATTGCGAATTCTGCTACCATATTCGGTAGAAGAGATCGTTGACAAGAAAAACTGCTCACACCTAAGTGCGAGCTTCGGCTTCAACCGAGGAAATGAGCCTTAGGTTGACGCGTGTGCAGGAACGATAGGCAAAGGAGACAGATGCCCGGAAGCAAATTCCACAGCCGAACTAGGATGTTCGGGAAGGAACGTTGCTTCTAAGGGCGAATGCTCTATGGGGTGGTAGCCCTGCGGGTTTTGGTGGCCGTTTTAACTCGAAGCAGGGCACCATGTAGTAGGTAGGTGTTGGGAGTTTGGGCGACGCGAGGCTTGAGGTTCGGCCCCAGCCCAAGTTGGCGTTTAGTCGCCCGGGACGTCGTAGCAGAAGGAGGTACAGCGGTGGCCAAGAAGACCGCAACCACGAAGAAGGCGGCGACCAAGAAGGCTGCTACGAAGAAGGCAGCCACCAAGAAGGCATCCGCCAAGAAGGCCACGGCGAAGAAGGCCGCTGGCAAGTAATTGCCATTGGGGGTGCTTTCTCCCTAGGTCGCAACGACCGCCAAGCTGATGTGTCCCGACGAGAAAGAGGTGTCCGGGCAATTTTTGCTTCCGGACACCTCTGTTTTTTGCATTACCTCACCCATCTGCTGGAACTCGGTAGTTCCCGACCGGGTAGGATCATGAAAAGGAACATCGCTTAGATTCCAATATCGGGAAAGAACGAACCGGACAAGCAAGCCGTTCTTTGGGCTCGTGCGGCGGAGGTTAAGCCAATCCTTTCGTTAATTAACCTCTGGTGAATTTACTAAACGCGTCCCCTTGTTTGTAACCCAGGCTCCTGCTTCCGGTCATTTAAGCTCACCGATATAAAAACGAAGCCCACTCGTGCTTGCTCTGCCACCGTAGCGATCGATTGGAACTACATTCTCGACCAGAGACATCCCCCAAAGTTCAGCCCAAGGGAAAGGAGAGGAAAGGTAAACCGCCTCCTCAGGTCCCCAGAAGAACAGTGTCTTGAAGGCTGGCCTCCAAAAGGGATCATTTCTTGCGGTGAAAGAGAACTCTTCCAATGCCCGAGCCGATAGCTCGTGGAGTCTTCCGGCCAAGCCAGTCGAAAATCCAATTTATAGGGGCGTAAAAAGCCAGCTCCCGGTGCCTTGGCAACTATCCCGGTTTTTTTGCCCCCTGTGGCTGTCTAAGGCGACCAATCCTGTCCCTTTAGCATATTCCTGGCTATCCCTTCACGATATTAGTGTGTTGCCGCTCCAAAATGCCCCCGGACTGCTCGCTTAGTTCCTGAGCGAACTATTTGCAATCCAAACGGCCGCGGATGGAGTCGAAATCTGGGACTTTTGCTCCTCGAAAGCCGAAACCACTTATCAGTGGAGAAGTTCCATTGGCAATTTGGATCCCGACCATCACAAAGCAATCTGGCTAGGCTCCTCTGGTACCTGAACGGAGCGGATCTCCTCATGATCCGGCCAGATGATTTGAACTGCCGGTTGGGGAGGGAGTTTGGCTCTTTGCGTATATCGGATCAGAGTGGCCAAGCCCTTTTGCACAACCTCTTCTGTGATTTCCCCTGTAATCAGCACATCAGGTCCCGGAAAATTTGCAGGGTGCAGGTGAACGCATTCTGGGGAACGATGTTCCCGAAAAGCCACTTCTAGGACCGCGTTTTCCTCGGCATTTCGGCCAACCACCAATTTGGCTTTTTCGCCTACCGCAATATGCCGCCCTACCCGCAAAAGGTCAAATTCCCACATTTTGGCCATCGGGCGGATCCGAAGCAAATCGAACACTCGCGGAGCGAAACTCGGTTGCGTTAGAAGGCACCCGATTGACGGTTGGGGAATGTTCCGGACCCCCAATTGATGGGCCAATTCGATCAGTGGTTTTCGACTTCGGCCGGTGAATTGATAAAGCTTTTCCCGATCTACCAGACCTTCCAACTCGGGGATAGTGGGAGAGAGGAGTTTAGCCGACAATGGCCGGAGCAGCCGGCCTTTCAGCCCCGAGTGTTTCTCCACCAAATTCAGCTGAGACCGCTGCTGGCTCATCGGCCGTTGACCAAGAAGTTCCCCACTGATCACTACACATGCACCTCGCTCTTCCATGAGCTTTTTGGCAAAGCGGCACATGTAGATCCGGCAATCGATGCACGGATTTGCCCCCTGACCGTAGCCAAACCGTGGGGATCGAATGATTTCCACGTACTCTTCCTGCGGCGGGATGACGGTCAGCGGTACTCCTAAATCTGCTGCATTTTTCTGCACTCCGGGATGACATCGCTCAAAGATCGTCTCTACGAAAAGGGCCTCCACCTCAAACCCTTGAAGCTGCATGATCCTCACAGCCAACGAGCTATCCAACCCGCCGGAGAAAAGGGCAATAGCACGTTTCCTGCTGGGGGAACCTTCGGTCGGTTTCTGAAAGCCTGCCTGGTTCTGCTTGGTGCCATCTGGCAGATATTCAAAGGGTTTGTCCATTTTCCCATTCTCACTCGAGCAACGATCTTCCGGTCCAACAAAAGGATGGGGCAAAAAATGCAACTGTGCCTTTCGCCGAGAAAACTCGGATGAAGCCGTTTATCCGAGCAAATTCTGGCGGAGATCAATCCAGTGCCAAATAAGGTTTTCAGTGGGAGAGAAAACTGTTCGGAGGGCGGCTAGCCCCTACCCAACCCCAGACAACTCTCCCCCTTCGGTGATTTCTTACCTAGATCTCCAGGAGCATCCTGAGAATTTAGGAGCTTCTGTAACCACCACCTGAAGAAAGCTTAAGATTCAAGCGGCTGTGACTTTGGCCGTCCCGTTTTCCTACGAGACCAAATAGGTACACTGTTTAAGTTACTGCCTCGCAGCACTTGGAGCCTCTTTGCACGGGAGAGGCCGAAAATGCTCCGGAAATCCAAGCACTTTACACCCTCGATATACCTCTCCGTTTGTGTGCTCATCTCCTTCGATTTGTTACGACCTTGCGAAAGTTATCGAGTCAACATGGGAATGTCGACTTCTCTTTACTTCACCAAACTCGTAACTCCTCGGACCGCCGCCCTGCTCGCCTGAAAATTCGCGATGCATGCGACCACCCAGTTTGGGGAAAACTCCTAGGCCTCGAAATTGACTGATCCCCGCTCTGGTGGGCAAACATTAGGCTTGGGGACTCTGCGAAAGCGGTGGGACGGTAGAGGCTTCTTGTGGCGACCATTGCCCCCGAGGTCAGGGAGCAAGAACGACCACTCGAGGTGAGTGTTCTTTCATCCGGGAAAAGGCGGACATTCTCCTGCAAGCTCACTCAAGGCATTTTGTGCTGCCCGCTGTTCCGCTTCTTTCTTACTTCGGCCCCAAGCAGGGGTAAAAATCTTCTCGCCAATTTGGGCAGCCACCTTAAACCACTTCGAATGATCCGGGCCAGATTCTTCCATCAGGGGATAACTCGGCAACTGACCAAACTCCCGCTGAGCTACCAATTGCAGCTCGGACTTATAATCCCCCAATCGTTGCTCGCGAGCTGCCCGGTCGATTTCCGGTCCGAGATATCGCTCCACAAAACTTTTGGCCGCCTCCAACCCCCTGTCCAAATAAATGGCCGCAATCAAAGATTCAAAAGCATTCGCCATTAAGGAACTCGGGATGGTTTGGGCCGAGGTAACGGCTTTTCCAGCGATTAGAAATTCTTGCAGCCCCAATTGTTCTCCGATCCGAGCACAGGTAGACCGGCTAACAATTGCCGACTTCAACCGGGTCAACTCTCCCTCCAAGTAAGAGGGGAAGCGGTGAAAGAGCATCTCACAAACGATTGCCCCAAGGATTGCATCTCCCAGGAATTCGAGCCGTTCGTTTGATTCCAGCCGATTCGCAGTCCCTGAGGCATGCGTGAGGGCAGCACGAAGCAAGCCCTTATTGCGAAACGTGTACCCGATCCGCTTTTCGCAATCAGTCAATTCCCAACGAGGTTCTTCGGAATTCACGCTCATTTCAGCCATTCACACTCTTTGTGGGATCTGCAGATGACAGGCCAACTAGCCCGACCTTATAAAAGTTACCCAATTACTGGTCATTCGTCAATCCCGCCGCCTTGGGTGGGAGACTGCCGTCGTGACACATTTGCGGCCGGGGCGGCTCCCCCTTCCCTCTCCGCCTTGAAAGGTGCTCTGGTCAACCGACCCCCATGAACCTTTTTCCCAAGGACATACCCCGGCGGAGGTCTTAAAGCTTTCGAAAAACTGGTAGATCTAGCTTGAGATGAGAACAACCAGAGGGCTCAATAAACTCCTGGGATATTTTCCGCCAGATTGCCCCCGGATGACATCTAACCAGAAAGGAAACCCTATTCTCCTAGCAAACTTATGGTCTCCTGAGCCTCAAACGCTCTTTCTCCCTTGTTAAGACCCATGGCACTGGGAAAAAAGATCTACCTTTAGAGATTAGGAACTTCCGGAGAAGGAGCGGTGAGTCGACAAACGGGATTTCGCAACCCCTAACTTAGCCTCAGTCCGAAGCCTCAAATTCACCCGATCCTTCGATTTCACCGATTTCACCGAACGAATTTACTCGGCAGTTGTCTTGTCTTTCCCGGGGAGAGAAGTCCAGTGTCGAGGCAGCAGCCCGCACGGGAGAATCTCCTGCCTATACGCCGAAAAGTTGTGAAAACCAATGGGAATTCCGCCAAATCGAGCAAGTTCACACTTAGATTCCCAAATTGTCGCTGAGGCAGGCTGTTCGGATAACACGCCCAAGCGAAATCGGCTCGCGAGGAGGTAGGGTCTGCCTGTCGGAAAGGAGTTGCGGAGGATGGAAATTGCCTCTGGCGTTTTCGGGATTTTCGATCTCCAAGCAGGCAATCGAACCTGCCAAGGAGCCCCAAGTGGCCCCAAAAAAAGTAGTTGCCCGCCGGTGTTTTGAATCACCACCTAGCGTTTTAGTTCAATAAAGCATCTGATTGATCCGCCCGAAACTTTCAAAATGTTGTGCAGTCACCCCGATAGGTGGCCAGCAGAAGAAAAATTTTCCGGATTCGACTCCCTCCTTTGGGGCCCTCCGTGATTGCAAATATTGACCAAGGGGGGTAGGAAACGGCCTTGGAGGTTTAAGAAAACCCTTAGGCCAGGCTCTCAAATTTACATGCCCAGGGCCTACCTGCCTTTTAGCAATTCCGATTGGCCTCTCTCCCAATCCCGCGTTGGGGGCAAGAGGGTTCTGCCATCGGCCAGTCCGCTCCATTCCAAATCTGTTACTCCCCTCCCTAACGCAAAGCGGTCCGCGACTTGCCCGGCAGGACTCCCGGCCTCAAAATTACAGCGGAGCAAACCTGCAAGGGCAGGTTAGCACCCCAGTCGGTCAGTCAGACTACCTAAGATAGCCCGGTGGCTCAAAAAAAGAGCAAACATAATCTTGTATCAAAGTTGACCCGATTAAGGATTACCCTAATAAGGGTGGGGCCAAACGGTCCTTTTTAAGTTTCGGCAGAGCGGTATTGGGAAGGCAACGAACCACCTCCTTGAATGGGTGAGACCTCCTGGGAAGAAGCTACCTGGGCCAAACGACGTTTTGGCCTCAAAAGCCTTTAATCGTGCTGCAAGCCGGGTAACGGGGGATTTACTCTGGTAACTTGACCTGGGAGCGGTGCTGCGGGATCGTTCCACAAGCAGCAATTGTTGGCGGTGAGGTAGGAAACTTTAAACTTTGGAAGAGCAGATCATGAACTCCCGCGGGATATTACTTTGGCGAGTTTTGGCAATCTTAGGCTGGCTGGGTTTAGTTGCGGCAATCGGAACCTTCCAAATTTGGCGTCAACACGGGGGTGGTCTTGGGACCCTGGCGGCTCAAGAATCCCGAACGGCTTGGCCGACAGGGGACTATTTCCTCGAGGGTTCGCCGGACTCCGTCTCCAACCCGGAAGTAGCTTCCGCCCTAGCCCAGGCGAAGAGCTTATCGCGAGCCTTCCGGTATGCAGCTCAGCAGGTGCTTCCCACCGTAGTGAAGATCCGTACCGTCACTTTGCCCGATCGCTTAGGCAGCGATCGGTTGCCCAGCTTCCCCTTTGGGGACATATTCCCGAACCCAGAACACCAACTTCCCCCGCGGTTTCAACCCTCCCCGGGATTAGGATCGGGAGTGATTATCCACCCCGAGGGCATTGTCTTAACGAATCGTCATGTGGTCGAGGATAGCCAGGAGGTAATCGTTCAGCTTTATGATGGCCGAGAGTATCAGGCGGTAGATGTTCGGAGTGACGATCAAACGGATTTGGCCGTACTGCGAATTGTTCCTGAAAGTCCCCTGCCCGCTGCCCGACTCGGGGATTCCGATCAATTGGAAATCGGCGATTGGGTGATTGCGATCGGTCATCCGTTTGAATTAGAGCAAACAGTGAGTGCGGGCATAATTAGTGCCAAGGGCCGGACCCTCAGTGCGGTGCAACGAGCGAGATTCCTGCAAACCGATGCGGCGATTAACCCGGGGAACTCCGGCGGTCCTTTAGTCAATTTGCAGGGAGAGGTTGTCGGAATTAACACCGCCATCTTTTCCCGGACGGGGGGTAATCAGGGAATCGGATTTGCAATCCCGATCAATTTGGCCAAGTGGGTAGTGCCGCACCTTATCGAATTCGGCCGGGTTCCCCGATCCTACATCGGTATTGAATTAATGGCCCTTGCTCCTAACGAGGCCAAACGGGCGGGGGTTGAACAAGGGGTTTTGGTAGCCCGGGTCTTTCCCGGATCTCCCGCAGAAAAGGCAGGCATCCGCCGGGAGGATATCATCCTCAGTTACGATGGGCGACCCATCCGGGATCCAGCCGATCTCCAGGAACTTGTGGAGCGTTCGCCGGCGGATACCGAGCATCAGATCGAGGTCCTTCGGGATGGCAGGAAGATTGCTTTGACCGTGGTGGTCAAGCCCATGCCGGAGGACTTCAGCCCCCGCACTCTCGGAGGCTTCTATCAGAATCGGGACTGGGGAATGCTGGCTACGGATATGACTCCTCAGGCCGCCCGGCGGTTGGGAGTTAAAATTAACCACGGGGTATTAGTGATCCATGTGGATCTAGGTCGGCCGGCCGCTGCCGCGGGGCTTCGTGAGGGGATGATCATCGTCGAGGTTGGAGGAAAAGCAGTTTCCAATACCGCCGAGTTTCGCGAGGCAATCCGCAGCTTCTCCCTTACTGAGGGAATTCCGATCACTGTGGAAAGCCGGGATGGGCGGAAACAGTTGATCGTTCGGCAGAATTAGTAAGCCGGGCTTTAAAGATTTTTTTCTCTTGACCTCCCATTGCAGCTGAGGATTATCAGAACAAACTTCCCCATCGCGACTAAGGAGCTGAAGGTCTTCGTCTTCACGGGAAGACGCACGGTTTTACAGGCAGAGGGAGTTAGTCATAAGAGGGATACTGCAACACCTTGGCAATTCCAGGACTGAGTTAGAACCACCAGCTCGTCGAGGCGGGATACTCGAGCAGTCCCGGCCCGTCGGACTCTTTGTCCCGAGCACAAGTTGCAATTTCCCTAGGAATGATGGAAGACTCGGCTAGCGAGGGTTTCTCTTCCATAACTAGCCGGGGGTGACCAGTGGGGGAATTATGCAGGAGGTGTTGTGGGAATACCCGGCAGTTTCCGGGCGGAACTTAACGGGGAAAAGTCGGGCGAATCCTGCCTTGATCGTGTCCTGGCGATTCTTTGGCTGCAAGACTCATGAACTCGGCCGAAACAGAAGAAAGACTTTTTGGCTTTGTGATGGGGGTTTTCTCGGGGTGCACAGAAGGCCCAGTTAGCTAGGTTCCGGCCCGATGAAGACGTACGCACGTTTGGCAATCGGGACGATAGGAGAGCGAGAAGAACCTCCTTGGGTAATTCTCGCTTTGTTAGCTGCCCTCCGGAACGCCAACATTCACGTTCAGCTTTTCATCGGGCAGGGAGCCTACCCACGATTCGCTGCTGCTCGAGGGGTCTGTGGCCGATGCCTGCGGTACCTCGATAGCTGGCTTATGACTCCGCACCAGTGCCGACAGGCCTTCGTGCAAGGAATGCAAACTGCCGATTTGGGAATCATCGAAGGTACGTACGTCGGTGGGAATGACCAGGAAGGACTGGAGGTTCTCTGCCGCTGGCTTGAGTTACCGAAAATTGTCATCCTCAATGCTGAGCAATGGGATCCGTGTGTCTCGCTGAGCCTCCCGGAGAACACCGCTGGGATACTTTTGGAATGGGTAGAGGATGAACGACACTACCGGGCATTGCAGATGGATCTGGAGATCCTTTATGAAGTCCCGGTATTAGGTGGATTGCCTCGACTTCCCGATCTGCGTTCCCAGTTCTTCCACCATTTGGCCTCTGGCTGTGTGTCGCGAACGTGGTGGAATGCCCTCGGACAGCACTTTGCCCAGTGGTGGGCAAAGGATCAGATTTTGGAGATAGCTCGGTCTCGTCCGTGGACTTTTTCCGAAGGAATTCCTCAGGAGATTGGGGAAATCCCCAGCTCTAACTGTCGGCGTGTAATCCGGCAAATTGCATTGGCTTATGATGCAGCCTTCAAGCGGTATTTCTGCGAGACTCTGGATGCATTAGAGGACGCAGGAATTAAGATTGTGGATTTTTCCCCCCTGCGGGACGAACGGCTTCCGGATAAAACGGATCTGGTTTACATAGGGTGCGGCACATTAGAACCACACCTAAAAACTTTGGCGGAAAACCACTGCATGAAAGCCGCATTGCGGCAGCATGCAGCAGCCGGGCGTCCTATTTATGCGGAAGGTGGCGGAGCTGCCTACCTCTGTCACGAAATCCGTGCTTCGGGCGTTTCCTATCCAATGGTAGGGATTCTTCCTGCGGTTGCCTACCCCAAGCCGACGGGTCGAGAGCTCACGCGGGTGGAATGCACGATCGGGAAATCTACCTGGCTGTTCTCGGTCGGCCAGCAGCTTCGCGGTTATCTCAGTCCCGAATGGACATGGGAACCGCTGGAAAAGGAGGCGGTTGTGGCTAAGGAAGATATGTGGCAATCGGTGTTGTTACAAGGTTTCCACGCAATTGGGAGTCTTGTCCACATCAACTTTGCATGGCATCCCCCCTTTCTTCAAAGCTTCCTGAATCCGCGAGTTTGATCCCCGCTTCTTCTCCCAACTCCTTCCGAGAAGATGCTGGCACCTCTTCCCAAGTTTCGGAAACTGTCCCCGAGATCCTTGAATCGGGTGAAGGTGTGCCGTTCTTGTTAAGCCGATTTCGCTCGAGCGAGGGCAACCAGCCGGATCTTTCGGAGGACAGTGGGGGCTAATGGAGACTTTGTGCCTGATGTATCCGAAATTTGCCTCGAAGATCGGTAACCGACTCCGAAAACCGGAGACAAAGATTTCCGACATGCCAGCCCGGTTCCAAATTCGCTCTGTTTAGGCGAGAGAGAGGAGGGTAAGAGCGAGGAGCCTTGAGCCATGATAATGCATCTTCCGACTTCGTTCCGACCGGGTACACCAAAACCCACAAATAGCACCCACTGGGTGAGAATTCCCGCATTACCTTGGCAACGATCCCCAAGTGGGCCCAGGGCATCAAAATTAGGGACCCTCAGAGGTATTTCTCTCGAGCATTTGAACCGTGATTAACCACGACAACACGTGGCAAACCAAATACAAAAACTGCCGATGGTTCCGGCCGTGGCTGGAAAAGCGGAATGGGCGGGACTTTCCTGCATCCTTTTATCAGGCCCACAGGACAAAATCCCTCAGCTGTTGCTCCAACCGCTTTGGAAAGAAATTGGGCCAACCACTTTGGAAGGTAGTAGCCACTCCCGCGGCACCGGTTCCCAATATCGTTGGTGCGAACTACGCGCCGGCCTTCCGGGCTCAGGCGGTTGCCGGTCGTCCCGAGGGGTTTATAATCCACGGATACGGTAGTGATCGAAGGATATGGCAGTAATCGAAACGTTCGGTTTGACCAAGCATTATCGGGTGTATCAAAAGGAAGAGGGACTCCTTCCCTCCCTCCGGGGGCTCATTTTTCGCGAGTTCCGCACCGTGGAAGCCCTGCGGGGGATCAACCTCTCCGTGGAAAGAGGCGAGTTCGTGGCCTTCCTCGGTCCTAATGGGGCAGGCAAAACCACCACGTTGAAACTCCTGGCAGGGATCATCACTCCCACTGCGGGGACAGCCCGGGTCCTCGGTCATATCCCGTGGAAACGGGAGAATGCCTATCGTCGACGGTTCGCTCTCGTGATGGGACAGAAAAACCAATTGTGGTGGGATCTGCCGGCCTCCGAATCCTTCCGCTTACATCAGCACATTTACGGCATTGAACGGTCCCAGTTCGAGCGGACTCGGGATGAACTGACTTCGCTTCTTGGAGTTCGCGATTTACTGCACCGGCCGGTGAGGGAACTATCCCTGGGCGAGCGGATGAAGCTTGAGCTCGTGGCAGCTTTGCTTCATTCGCCGGAGGTGCTCTTTTTGGATGAACCAACCATCGGACTTGATGTGGTGGCTCAATATAGCATCCAGCAGTTCCTAAAGCATTATCAGCAGGAGAAGAAAACTACCGTCCTCCTCACAAGCCACTACATGAAAGATGTGGCGGCATTGTGTCGCCGAGTGGTAGTGATTATCGCCGGCCAGATCATTTATGACGGCTCTTTGGCGGGGATTGTGGACCGGTTTAGCCGGCACAAAGTAATCACCGTGGTGCTGGGTGATGGCCAGCCGGCTGCCTGCCTCCGGGAATATGGGGAACTCCTCGCAGCAGAGTCCCCTCGGTTCAAACTCCGAGTCCCACGAGCAAAGGTAACAGAGGTAATCGCAAGTATCCTTGCCAGTAGCTCTGTACAGGATATCAGCGTCGAGGATCCACCCCTGGAAGAAGTAATTGCCGAAGTTTTCTCCCAGGCAAATGGCATTTTGCAAGAAGAAGCGGAACACTAATGGGGCGTCCACTCGATTCATCAGATCCCGACGAGGTTTTCGGGCCGAAGCCGGATTCGGATATGCCAGTTGTGGCAACTTGCAAGTCCGAAGATTACGGCGTTTTTCTACGGAAGGAGGGGAAAGGCTTTTTTCTTTAAAACTCCGAGGGGTGGCCAATTCACTTCTACTTTACCTTCACCGCGAGTAGGAGCCCAATTCCGGGGAATGCAGATTGGAGTGCCTAGCAAATTGTCCCACAAAACGTGCCTCCACCCTTTCAAACCTGTACAACCCAACTGCCTCCCACCCCTAGGCAAAGTTGGCGTGGAAATGTCTTCACCCCTTGCTTGAGAGAATGTTCCGAAAAAGAAGGTGGATCGGAAGTTCCCCGTTTTAAATGGTGTTAGACAAAGAGTTCACTCCCTTCAACGTGCCGAACTCAATCACCCAGTGTGTGATATGACTGAGAAACCTCCGGGGTATCGTGAAGTAGTGGAACCTGAAAGCCCGAGGGAAAGAAGCGGGTTGGTCTCGCCTTTCCGCCAACGCCTTGCCCTCTGGTTGACGATTCTCGAAATCAGTATTGAGGAGCGGCTCATCTACCGTGGGGAGTTCATGCTCGGGGCGATCATGCGGTTTTTGCCCATCGTCACTCAAATTCTTCTCTGGGCTGCAATCTTCGATGCGATCCAAACCCGGGGACAAGAAGAGATCGTGGGTTATACCTATCGGCAGGTGGTTGCCTACTACCTTCTCACCATGGTGAGCCGTGCTTTCTCCAGCATGCCAGGGCTTGCCAGTGGCATTGCCCGCGATATCCGCGACGGTAGTATCAAGAAGTACCTTATCCAACCTGTGGATTTGCTAGGTTTCCTGCTTTTGTACCGAATAGCCCATAAACTGGTTTACTATTGGATGGCGTTTATCCCATTTTTTGTGCTGTTTTATTTGTGCCAAGGGTTTTTCGACGGTTGGCCGTCGCTACCAATAATGGCAGCCTACGTGACGTCGCTCATCCTGGCATTCCTGTTAGGCTTTTTCGTCGAGGCCACTCTTGGTCTCCTCGGTTTTTGGTTTATGGAGGTCACCTCGCTGATTTTCATTTTTCTCCTCCTTAATTTTTTCTTTTCTGGCCATATGTTCCCTCTGGACATGTTACCAGGTTTTTGGCAACAAATAGTGACTGCTTTGCCCTTCCAATACCTTGCATATTTCCCGTCAGCTATTTTTCTGGGAAAGGTGGCCGGCACGGCGTTGATTTCCGGTTTGCTGACCCAACTGGCTTGGACTGTCCTCTTTATTTTTGTGGCAAGGTTTACCTTCCGCTTGGGTGTGCGGTATTACAGCGGATTTGGAGGGTAAACTCCGCCTGGCAAGGGCAAAAGATTAGTTTTTGGTGTTCCCCAATACCGTTTTCTCACACTTCGCACGATAGAGACAGAGTGTACCCCGGGATAGGCTCGACCTAAGTTGATACAGCCAACTCCCCCAGAAAAGGAACAAAAAAAGCACAGATCCTTATTCCGAGGCCTACCGCCGCCTTAGGGTGATTACGTACCGAAGAACTAGTTTGAGCCGTGCAGCCCGAACAGGATTCCGAAAAACTGTCCGAAAAAGTTTGTCCGTCAAAAAGTCATCACACCTTTCGGGCGGGGCACAAGCGGCAAGATTTGCTCGTGATTTGTTCGAGCTTATGGACCCCCTTAGAAGCCACCTCCAGGCTGGAGAAGCCCGTGGCATGAACTTCTGGCATGGCAGGAAATCAGGAGTCTTTTGGAGGCACAACCTCCTCCAATACCTGCGGGTGATCGCCACTTTTGCCCGGAACAGTTTCATCCGGGAGATGATCTTTCGGGCAAATTTCCTCCTGGAAACGTTTGCCAGCACGGTGTGGGTGGTAGCCAATATCGGCTTTTATTTGCTGGTGTTCCACTATACCCCGTCGATTGGGGCGAGCACCGGCTGGGGCCGATTTGAGTTCTTCACCTTCTTGGCCACCAGTCTCATTATCAACAGCATCGTCCACACCGTTTTCATGCCCAATGCAGATCAGTTGAGCGAGCGGATTCGTACTGGAGCACTAGATTTCGTGCTTGTAAAACCGGTGGACACCCAACTCTTAGTTTCCTTCGAACGGCTGGACCTAAGCTCGGTGGGCAACTTTATCGTGGGTGTCATCCTTTTGTGCTACTCCTTATTCCAGCTCGGATGGAAGTTCGAGCTCATTCCTGCCTTGTTGTACCTCTTTTATGTTGGCTGTGGTGTCGCGATCCTGTATTCTCTCATGTTTTCCTTAGCCGCCACCACGGTATGGCTAGGACGAAACCAAACGCTTTACGATTTTTGGTTTTATCTGACGACTTTTGGTCGGTACCCGAGGGAAATCTACCGTGGCCGACTGGGCACCCCACTGGGAATCCTTTTCACTTATGTGATTCCGATTCTTTTAGTGGTGAATGTGCCGGTTCGGTTTTTAATTCAACCCCTTCGACCCCGGCAGTGGCATCACTGGTTGCTCCCGCTTTTTGCCGCGGCGGTCACAGTGGCGAGCTTATGGATCTGTCGGCGGGTCTTCCGTGCAGCAATCGAGGCCTATCGGAGTGCCAGCAGCTAGCCCAGAAAATTTTGGGCCCATCGAAACCGGGGTTCACGTCCTCCGGCCATGACTCTTCGAAGTCTTCGCTTTAAAAAGCCCAGGGGTTGGAAAGTGATGTCTAAAGAATCCCACTGCTCCCTTGGCGACGCGGCTTTTTTTGATAAACCCCCGCTTAAGAGAGAGGGATCTTCCCACAGCAAAGTCGAAAAATTTCATCTTCGATAGATTTTCGGATCTACCCAAAATTCCACATTTTCTTCCGGTTCGAAGTGGCAAAGAGAGCTCGGTAACAATGAGCTGCGGGCAATACTTTTCAAAAAGAGATTAGCCGTTCAAAAAGAGCATAGCCGTTTGCCGAACAAGGTCGCCTTGCTCTGGGTTCGCTTTTTCACACTCAATTTGGAAAGCGATGAAAAATCCGGCAGGTGGTAACCGCTTTGCCAGGGGACAATTTCCTCCCAGGGAACTGTTGCGTGGAACCTCCCTCGCAGACCTGCAGTTGTTTTCGCGAAATGATAATTTAACACGAAAGCTCGGAGTCGGTGCTGCTTGCTCGATAAAAAGGTTGCCCACTGGGGAAGTGTCCCGAAACAGGGTGTCCCTCCATTTCCCCAAGCCAGGGGGATAACCCGTAGGATCCGGGCAGGATGACCTTGGGTTGACGAGTTAAAAGAAGTTCCTTTATAATCGGCAGCCAGTGCGGGGCTTCCCTGCATTGGAACGATAGGGTTTCCCACGGTTTGCACCCACCCAAGAAGGTAATTGGTCCTGCCGTGAACACTCCGGGAACTAGGAGGGGTACCCCGGACAAGCCAGCCCGTTTCTGCTAACGTACGGGGACTGCAGGAGGCGACGGTGGCTTTCGCAGATTTCCAAACGATCAAAGAGCGGATTAAGCAGGCCATCGACATTGTCGACTTGGTGGGTCGGTACATTCCCCTCCGCCGGCAAGGTCGTCTCTTCGTCGGCCTTTGTCCTTGGCATGATGACACTCATCCCAGCCTTCAGGTTGACCCTCAACGGCAAACCTTCCGCTGTTGGGTCTGCAACATCGGTGGGGATATCTTTAGCTTCTTGATGAGGATAGAGGGGATAGAGTTCCGCGAGGCATTCAAATCCCTAGCCGACCGGGCCGGAATTCCCTTAGTCCCCCCTCCGTCGACTGCCGGAGCCAAGTCGGCCGGTCAGGTAAGTAAATCCACCCTCCTCGAAGTCTTAACATGGGCGGAGAGAAAGTATCATGAGTGCCTCCTCTCCCCAGCCCTCGGGGAAGTCCCCCGCCGGTACCTAGGGGATCGGGGGATTTCTCCTGAAACTATCGCGAAATTCCGTCTTGGCTTTAGCCCACCGCAACCGGATTGGATTGTGCGAGAAGCCCGCCGAGAAAAGATCGAAGTTTCCCTCTTAATGGCGGCAGGGATTGTGGGGCGATCGAGCACCGGGGTCCTTTACGATCGCTTTTCCGGTCGGGTTATCTTTCCCATCCATGACGTTCAAAATCGTCCTGTGAGCTTTGGGGGCCGAATCCTCCCCGAAAAGTACGGGGTTAATCCCGGAATTCCGTTTGGAGCTCAAGCCAAATATCTCAACGGTCCGGAAACACCGGTTTTTGCCAAGAGCCGAATGCTCTATGGGTTGGGCCAAGCCTGGCAGGCAATTACTCGGGCCGGCCGAGCCGTTGTGGTAGAAGGATACACAGACTGTATCCTTGCTCACCAGGCGGGATTCCCGGAAACTGTCGCTGTGCTCGGAACCGCTTTTGGGGATTTGCACTTGCGGCTTCTTCAGCGATATACCAACCAAGTGGTGCTTTTACTGGATGGAGACGAGGCAGGACGGCGGCGGGCCACCGAGTTGCTCGAGCTTTTCATCGCTGCCGATGTCGATCTTCGCGTGGTAACTCTTCCCGGGGAAACTGATCCGGCCGATTTCCTCACTCAATTCGGAGCCGATGCCCTCCGCGATCATCTGAGTAACCGGGCGGTGGATGCCTTCGAGCATGCCCGGCGGGTTTTCGTTGGCGAAACGCCTCCGGAAGATCTTGCCGCCCGCCATCGGGTGCTTGACCGTCTCCTCCGCATGATAGCCGCTTCACCCGTTCTCCGATCGGAAGAAAATCAACTTCGGGAAGCTCTGTTACTCCAACGATTGGGGCAACATTTTGAGATCAGCGAGGAAGTCTTGCGGCAGCGGGTTGCAGAGCTTCGCCGCCACGCCCTGGGACGAAAGCTCATCTCCCGGGTGGCGGGAGTTTCTCCTTCCGCAGGGATCGTTTCTGGGGCAAAGCCCACCACTGCCTTTTCGAGGACTGGAGACCGGGAAGAGATCCCCGCTCGCTGGCAAAGAGAACTGTTAGAAATATTGTTTATGGATCCGAATTTGATCGAGGAGGCAGCTAAGAGCATATCTCCGGACGAAATCCGATACCCGGTTTATCGAGAGATCTATCGGGCGATGTGCTCATTGGCCCGCTCGGGCCAACCTGTAAATTTGGATCGGCTCCTTCTTCACTTTGAGGATCCTGATTATCATTCGGTTCTCGTCTGCCTAGAAGAAGACGCACAGCGTAAGAGGCTGGAAGCCCCGAGGGAAGCACTTCGGGACTTTGTGGCCGTGTTTCGAATGCGGTTGACGGAAGAGGAAATTCCCAAACAAACTAAGAAACTGGAATCCGGCGAGTTATCTGAAGAAGAGCAACTATTGTTGCTCGAGCGAATTGTCGCTATGCGACGCCAGCATGCTTCTCCGGCTGTACCTCAGAGTGAGTAGAGGAGTGGAGAAAGAATTGGTGCTTTTAGATCGGCTTGTTTCTGGACAATGGGAGAGCGGAGTAAGGTCGTTGGTAAAATCCCTGAGGTGCCAAGGAGGTAGGCAGTGGATCTCAGTCAAATGGATTTGCAAGGGCTTTTAACCAAGGGTAAGGCAAAGGGTTATCTCACTTACGACGAATTAAGTGAATATTTGCCGAATTCTACCCTTGATTCGGAAACCCTGGATTCCCTGCTAATCCTGCTCCAAAAAGAGAAGATCGAACTTGTCGAGGAACCACCGGCCGGAACTTTGGACCTTCCGTGTGGTCCTGCTCTTCAAGGGACGGAGGGGGGCTTGGAAAGCCCTGTGACTCCGGAGTCGGTCCGCTGGAGCAGTGATCCCATCCGGCTTTACCTGGCCCAAATGTCGCAAATCCCGCTATTGACCCGGGACCAAGAGATTGCTTTGGCCAAGAAGATCGAAGAATCCCGCCGGCGTTTCCGCCGAGCCGTGCTCGGCTGTTATTATGCCATGCGGGCCGCGGTGACCCTCCTTGGTAAAGTCCATAAAGGAGTACTGCCCTTTGATCGCATGATCAAAGTCTCGCTAACAGAGCAACTCAGCAAGACGCAAATCCAGGCACGGATGCCTCATAATTTGGCCACTTTGGAAAAGCTCCTAGCCGCCAACCGGGAGGACTTTAGTCGACTCATTCGTCGCAGTACCCCACCGGAGGAGCGGCTCGTTATCCGCAGCCGATTCCTCCGCCGCCGTCGGCATGCTTTGGTGCTTGTGGAGGAGCTTAGCATCCGTACCCGGCGGGTTTACGCCCTGCTGCGGCAAATGGAGCAAATGTGCGACCGAATGCAAGAAATCCGCCGGCGACTAACCGCCCTCCAAAATACTCCGGGAAAAGAGGAAGAAAGGGCAAAACTCCGACATGAGCTTCGGGAACTGATGGAAGCCACCCAGGAAAGCCCCCGGAGTTTGAAACTGAGGTTAGGCTGGGTCCGAAAACATCTCCGCGAATATGAGGAGGCAAAGCGGGATCTTTGTGCCGGTAACTTGCGGCTTGTGGTTTCGATTGCTAAAAAGTATCGCAACCGTGGCCTGAGCTTCTTGGATTTGATCCAAGAGGGTAACACCGGCCTCATGCGGGCGGTGGACAAGTACGAGTATCGCCGGGGATACAAATTCTCGACTTATGCGACTTGGTGGATCCGCCAGGCGATTACCCGAGCCATCGCCGAGCAGGCCCGGACGATTCGGATCCCCGTAAATATGATCGATGCCTACGGGAAGCTGAAGAACCGCTTCCAAGCGTTATGCCACGAGCTGGGCCGGGAACCCACCTCCGTCGAGCTAGCAGAACATGCAGGACTTCGGGAGCAAGACGTCCGTCGGATCTTCCGGGTGGGAAAGCATCCGACAAGCCTCGATCGGCCTATCGGAGACGATGAGGAAAGCTGCTTTGGGGAAATCTTGCCTGACGCGACGGGCAGTCGCCCGGAACAGGAGGCCCACCACGAGTTGCTGCGGGAGAAAATCGACAAGGTCCTTAAAACTTTGACCCATCGCGAACGGGAGATCATCCGTCTCCGATATGGTCTGACCGATGGATTTACCTACACCTTGGAAGAAGTCGGCCGGATTTTCCATGTCACTCGGGAGCGAGTGCGGCAAATTGAGGCCAAGGCGGTTCGGAAGCTTCGGCACCCGATTCGGGCCCGGCAGTTGGAAGGTTTCATCCGCCGTGTGGCCAGTTAAAGCGACTGGTGGGCCAAGGGGGGCCGCTTCCTTCACAAGAGAAGGGGCGGCCTTTTTTATTGGCCACGGTGATAAAATATCTCCGTTCGATAGCAGGGTCAGCCTTTCTTCGAAAGTCCACTGAAAGTTCCGCCTGGAAAGAGTGGGACCAGCTGGCAGCCGAAAATCAAGAGTAACTCCTACGATATAAACTTATTAAAAGTGAAGAACGTCCTCGCGAGGTAAAGAATGCCGGGAGTAGTAATCCGGAGCTTGCATTTCGGCTTCGACTAGTGGGTACTCCCGGGTCGTTTTTTCCTCCTGCAAGGTTCGACAAGGCCCACACCGTAGGCCTTCCGAAGCCCTCGGGGGTTTACCTAAAGAGTGTGCGGAACGGCGGGAAAGTATCATAGACGGCCAGCTGGCTTTATCATGGCTGGACACCCGGGAGAGTATGGATGTGCTCTCACGTGCCACGGCCGTTTTGACTGTCTCCGCTATGTACCTGGGAGGATGGGGGAACCGAGCAGGTGGGAACCGGCCTTTCGCGGGGTGAGAAAGTTTGAATTTTCCCTTGTATAAGGAGCACATATCTACGTGGGAAAGGCAATCCCCGCTAGTAGGACTCGGCGAGATGGATCGCCGAAGTTCATCGAGAGACAACGTCTTCGGCCTTGTGGCCGTGAAAAAATGGCCCTTGCTGAGTCTTTCGCCCACTTCGGCCGGCTTTAGCACTGGTTTACCCAAGGGGATGGATCACCATTTTCCTCAATACCTTTAGCCCAGTGGGGAATCTCTGAATAATTCCGCCGGCATTATGGTCAGTTTCCGTAAACAACAATACAAGGCCAAGTTATGAGCAAAATTGTCCATCAATTTTGCGGTAGCCCTTCACGCTTGGGATTTTTCAGAGTTTCCAGTGGGATCAATTGCCGGCTAATAACCTTTAGGAGCCCTTTCAAGGATTCGAACTGCACCCGTTGAAGTCGACCTCCAGGATCCTCGACAGCACCTTGCAGTGGAAGTTGTGGAGTCAGCTTGACGATAGGGCTCAGAACGTTGGACTCAGGAAGCCAGAGGTTGCGATCATAGGTCCTTATGGAGCGGCAGTCCACAATGCAAAGTCAGGTAGCTATGAGTTCTCAAAACCAAGGGGTCTTAGCGACGTTGCGAGTGCTTCATCGGATTCATCGGCAAATTCGCGATCTTCAGGATCGGCTAGCCCAAGGGCCTCGACAAATTCGGGCAAAGGAGATTGCTCTACGCGAAGCCCAGGAAAAACTTGCCCGGCTCCAGGAAGAAAGCAAACGACTGCAGATCACCATTGACGAAAAACAGTTGACGTTAAAGAGCCGGGAGGAAAACGTCCGCAAACGTCGCGTGCAATTGATGGAGGCCAAAAGCAATCGGGAGTACCAACTCCTCCTCGATCAAATCCGAGCCGATGAGGTGGCTAATAGTACCTTGGCAGATGAAATCCTAGAGGATATGGAGCGGCTAGACCAATTAAAGCAACAGATCGCTGCTGCCAAGCAGGAAGTGGCAAAGGCTAATCAAGAGCTGGAACAGACTCGGCAACACGTGGCCACTACCGAGCCAAGGCTGCGGGCGGAGATGGACGGGCTGATTCGAGAGCGGGCGGAGGAAGAAGGAAAACTGCCTACAGATTTCCGGGAGTTGTACGATCGGGTGGTGCGGGCAAAAGCCGAAGATGCCCTTGCCCCAGTGGACGGTCAGTACTGCGGGGGGTGCCACCAACAGGTCCCACTAAACTCAATTAATGGGATGCTCCGTGGAGAAGCGGTTCTTTGTCGGGCTTGCGGCCGGCTTCTTTACTTGCCGGAAAGCTACACCATTCCCAACCAGGGAACCAAGCTTTGAATCATTTAAGAGTCGAATTCGCGATACCACCCCCGCCGGTGGATTGCCTTTCGAGCGAATTACCCAAATTCTGGTGGGACCGAAGGCCCGTTGGAGGTTCCAACACGGTTATTCCAGGGGAAACTTTGAAAGACTGTCTTCAAATTACCAAGACTATGCCGGCTTGAAGTAGCTACCCATTCCTTCAGAGGTGTTTCCGTAGTACAACCGGTATGGATTCACATTTGGGGACAGAAAACCCCGGCAACCAGCTGTGCCTTACGTTTCCACACCCCAACAAATCACGGCCAAGTTACTTTTTTCCAGTCTCTGCCTTAACACAACCCCAAACTCCCAACGGTGCTGGAAAACCCGGCAAAACGTTGGGAAAAATTCCCCGTCCCCGTCAACAGGGGTCGTTTTCCTAATGTGAAGACAGTCTCACAACTTCTAACGAGTCGTGCCGAATCTTCCCAAGTTATACCGGATCTTTTCGATCCGGTAGGCCGTTCGTCTCCCCTTTGCCTCGGCGTCGTCAGCTTGAACGAACTCTTTGGCTCTGGATTGAGACCTTATCAACGTCGGTATCGACCACTTCCGCCCGATGGATCCGACAAATTGGGGCAATAAAAGCTCCGCAAATCGGCCCGCCCAGATTCACCTCGTGCTTCGAGAGGCTTGCCGATCCTCAAGAACCGGCTAACGGGAACTGGTAGAGTATTCCCACCACTGATTTCGAAAAGTTAAAACAATCGATACTGAGTAGGTCGACCGAGGGGGCGGGCATCCCATCCTCGGCTGCGAAGATGATCCACAAAGATCTCCGGACCGTGGAGGCAGTATACCCGTTTTGGCGAGACCATCTCTACCAGGCAAAGAAGCCCATCAAAGTCGGCGTGGTCCGAAAGAGGCAGGGCTTCGTCCACTCCCCATTGGTACCGGGTTCGCGGGTCGATTGCCCATCCGGTAACAGCTATGGTGAAAATTGGCTGCCGGGGAATGGTTACACTTGCTCCGGGAGGGGCGACGACAACTGCCGGGGGCCGCACATGAGAGGACAAAACTTCATATTTGCCTAACTGTACACCGAAACTTCTGTAGACCTCATGAACCTCATAGATCTTTTTGTGAACGTATATCGGAATGGACAAACTACTCAAGATGGCGGTTACCTCCTGAGCCTTTCCGAGCGAATAGGCAAAGATTACGGGCAAAAGATCGTTCTGGCAGGCCCATTCCACCCGCTCTTGTAACATAGCAATAACCGCATCACGAGGGGGAAGGCGGTAACGAGGATGACCGTAGGTACTTTCCATAATGAGCACTTCCGCCTGAGGGACCTCGGCGGCCTCGGCAGTTGCTGACGGTCCTAATCGAAAATCGCCAGTGTAAAGCAAGGAGTGTTCCTCCTGCTCCACCAGGAGCATGGCCGATCCCAAACAATGGCCAGCGGGAAAAAGGGTCACCCGCGTTCCCCCGATTTCCTCCTGCTTGTTGAACGGTAACTCCCGGACGGGCCGCCTGCCCAAGCGAAGCTGGTACAACGCGGCCGTCACCGGTGTGCAGATAACAAGTTCATGCCGGGCTATATGGTCCGAATGAGCATGGGAAACGAACGCCAAGGGCTGCCGACGAGGGATGTCTACCGCTATCCCCGAATGCCGTAACTTGATCCCGCCTTCCCAAAAGAAAAGCGGTTCGCTTAGATAGTCTCTGTCCCTCA
>Ga0272449_1001062_pt1 | contig 29657 bp, 32 predicted proteins | sample YNPCB0241_FD_198679 | JGI IMG/M metagenome (GOLD analysis project Ga0272449, IMG submission 198679) | Hot spring sediment microbial communities from Yellowstone National Park, WY, United States - YNP-CB-024-1 | ecosystem: Environmental > Aquatic > Thermal springs > Hot (42-90C) > Sediment... | reverse complement strand
TGCGTCTAAGCTTCTGGGCTACTCTTTCTGCCTGCTTCTCGTCCCTCAGGTCTGCAGAGACAATTATCCTAACTTCGCCCTCGACGCCGCTGGGCGGAACACTAGCCTTAAACAAGAGAATCGGGACATTCTCTTCCCGGAAAATCCTTGCAACCTCCTCTATTATGCCTACAGCCCTAACAGCCTCCCGTGACAAGACAACGTTAAAGAAAAACGGATTGCCACCCTCAGAAACTATGAGGCGACCCATATAATATGGCTCAAAATTCATAGTGCCCATACAAAATACAGTTTGAAGAGCAAGATTATATTTTTATTCCCCCGGGTGTTAGTTGTAAAACGTAAAGTTGAAAACTGGTTATTGGATTTTTGAGCGAGAAGAAAAATATTTTAGCTACAGGTGAACTTTGGCTTGATGAAGGTTGCGGTATTTATTGATGTTGACTGGACTCTGACGGACTTTAACCGTAAGATTGGTAGCAGGGTTGTCGGTGTGCTGGAGAGGCTGGTCGAGAGGGGTTTTCTCGTGTCATTTGCAAGCGCCACTGCATATCCGATAGTCTACGGCTTGGCGAGGTATCTTCCAAGCTCAGGCGTAGTCGTTGCCGAGAACGGTGGAGTAGTAGGCTTCGAAAATGCCTTGCATGTTTTGGGCAATATTGACAAGGAGAGGGTTATCCGCGTGGCAATGGAGGAGCTTGGGTGTTGCCTGGAGGACAGCTGGCAGAACATGTATCGGCATGTCGACGTAGCCTTTGTTGTAAAGAGGGGCGTAGACCCGAGTGTCGCTGTGTCGAGGGCTAGAAGTGTTTTCGGGGGGCTGGGCTACGAGGTGATGTATAGTGGGGTTGCTTTGCATGTGCATCCGCCAGGTATAAACAAGGGGTTCGGCGTTAGAAAGGTTTTGGAACTCCTGGGCGAGTCCCCTGAGAGGATAATAGCTATAGGGGACAGCGAGGTAGACCTAGGAATGTTTGAAGTGGCCGACTTTTCTGCTTGCCCCTCTCATGCACCGGAAGAGGTAAAGAAGAGAGCCGACTACGTAGCAAGCAAGCCTTATAGCGAAGGCTTCATAGAGATAGCTGAGAAATTCCTTTTATCCTAGCTTTTCGAGTAAAGGTGGCATGCCACAATATGATCCCTTCCTAAAGTTATAATTTCAGGTTCTTTTTCCCTGCAAACAGGCATGGCAAAGGGACACCTTGGATGAAGCCTGCAACCACTAGGCGGGTTTACTGGGCTCGGGATCTCTCCCCTTAGTTTTGTTTTCCTAGCCAGGGGGAAGCCCTTAAGTGAGGGGACCGCCGAGATTAAGGCTTGGGTATACGGGTGTAGAGGATTACTGAAAATCTCTGAGGTAGGTGCCATTTCCACGATTTTGCCAAGGTACATTACCGCTACTTGGTCTGAGATCGCCCATGCAGAGGAGAGGTCGTGTGTAATATATAGAATAGACAGGTGAAGCCTGTCTCTTAGCTGTTGCAACAAGTTTAGGATCTGGGCTCTAGCGGAGACGTCTATGTTTGAGATTGGCTCGTCTGCTATTAGGAGCTCTGGTTCTAGAACTAGTGACCTTGCAATGGCTACTCTCTGCTTCTGTCCACCGCTCAACTGGTGTGGATACCTGTTGTAGAAGTCTTCTGGCGGGGATAAACCTACATCCTTGAGGACTTTCATTGTTTTTTCTACTCTCTCCTCTTTTGTTCCTATTTTGTTAACGTCTAGGGGATATTTGACTTGATCCCCTATCTTCATTCTCGGGTTTAGGCTTACGGCTGGATCCTGGAAAATCATCTGTACTTTTCTTCTGTATACCTTGAATTCCTCCCTCTCCAGACTAAAGATATCTCGGCCCCTGAAATAGACGTGGCCATCTGTGGGTTCGACGAGGCCGACGACTGTTCTGGCTATAGTTGTTTTTCCCGACCCGCTTTCGCCTACAAGGGCCATTATTGCTCCTTCAGGCATATTGAAAGACACATTATCAACTGCCTTGAGGAATCTCTGTCTCCTTGCCACTATGTCTTCGATTGTTCTTTTCAGCGGGAAATATACCTTTAGGTTTTCTACCCTAAGGATTTCATGCATAGTGGCATGCGACATATCTATCACCTATATTTCTGAGAACTGGGATTTCCCTCACGCATAGGTCTGTAGCGAGGGGACACCTCGGGTGAAAACGGCATCCAGAGGGGGGCTTCCTCATGTCGGGAGGCTCCCCTGGGATAGGCTGAAGAGCTTTGGAGCCACCTATTCTCGGCACACTCAAGAGCAGGGCTCTTGTATAGGGGTGCCGTGGTTTCTCTATGACCTCACTTGTCTTCCCAACTTCAACTAGTCTCCCTGCATACATTACAGCTATGCGGTCTGCCAGCTGTGCAACAAGGCCCATATTATGTGTGATAAACATTATAGAGGTCTTGTAATCCTTCTTTATTTCTTTGAGGAGCTCTACTATCTGTGCCTCTACGAGTGCATCAAGCGCCGTAGTTATCTCGTCAGCTATGAGGAGCTTTGGATTTAGGGCTAAGCCAAGAGCAATCGCTACTCTTTGTCTTTGTCCCCCACTTAGCTGGTGTGGGTAGTCGTGTAATTTCTCTGGTGGCACACCCATTTTTTCTAGAAGCTGGGACGCTATTTTTTCTATTTCCTCTTTTTCGTAGGTGTAGCCATGCTCTGTAAATAATTCAATGAAGTGATCCACTATTTTTCTTACAGGGTTGAGGGAAGAGTAAGGATCCTGGAAAACGATGGATACCTCTTTTCCACGCATCTCTCTTAGTTCTTCGTCATCAAGCTTTAGGATATCTCTGCCGTCGAAGAATATTTCCCCCTGTTCTATCTGTGAGTATCGGGGTAGGATCCTCATGATTGCCAGACCCAGTGTACTCTTTCCCGAGCCGCTTTCGCCGACGACTCCCAGGACTTCTCCTTGCTTGACATCAAGCGAAACGCCGCTGAGTGCTTCAACTTTTCCTCGCCTCGTGTTGTAGCTAACTTTTAAGTTTCTAATTTCTAGCAGGGTCACGCCTCCCACCTCTTAGGATTCAGAACCTCGTTTAGCCCCTCGCCTAGTAGGAGGAATCCCAGCACAGTGATGACTATTGCTAGTCCCGGGAAGATTCCTATCCACCAATACCCAGCCAAGAAAAACTGTCTGCCCTTGTTTAGGTCGAAGCCCCAGTCTGGTGTAGGTGGCTCTATGCCTAGCCCGAGGAAGGAAAGGCCTGCCTCTGTTATGATTGCGTCTGCAAAAGTTATGGGGAGGAGAGAAGCTATCGACGGGAAGGTATTTGGCAGTATCTGGCGAAGAGCTATGCTGAGCGAGCTTGCCCCAGCAATCTTGGATGCCTCTATAAAGGGCATTCCTTTTAGAGAGAGCACGTTGCCCCTCACCATGCGGAAATACGAGGGTATATAGGCTACGGCAATTGCGAGGGACATGTTGACTAGCCCGGTCCCCAGGAAGGCTGCAAGTGCTATTGCAACAATCAGGCCGGGTAGAGAGTAGAGGCTGTCCATTACTAGTGAAAGTGTCCTGTCGAAAAGACCGCCTATGTATCCAGATATTAAACCAAGAAAGACACCTATAACTGTCGATACAACTGTGCTCAGGAAAGCCACTGCTAACACAAATCTGGCACCAGCCAATAATCTGCTGAAGACGTCTCTCCCGAGCTGGTCGGTTCCCAAAATGAATGTTACAGTTCTCCCGTCTATATGAAGTCTTGAGAGGGGAGGTAAGAGGGGCGGAACCTCTACAGACTTGCCATCTATCATGATGTAGCTCGAGGTTGTATTTCCTGGAGCGATTAGGTCTCCAATTAGAGCAAACAATAGAACAATGAATGTTAGAATCCCGCCAGCCAATAAGCACCATTCGCCAAATGTCTTCGGCTTCCGCATTAGTAACGCACCCTTGGATCTACAAAAGCATAGAGTACATCGACTAGGAGGCTAACAATAGCTACGAGGACAGCATATATCGTGACTGCTCCTTGGACAATCGCGTAGTCACGTTTCAAGATCCCCTCGTATACAAGTAGACCTATGCCATCCCAGTTGAAAGTCGTTTCTGTAAGGACAGCTCCACCAAGTAGGGCCGCGACTTGGAGCCCGGCCATTGTGAGAATGGGTATTAAAGCGTTTCTTAGCCCATAGTTCTTGACAATTGTCCATTCCCTTATGCCTCTCCCCCTAGCTGCTTGTGTATAGTCTTGTGACATGGCGTCTTCAACCGACAGATAAGTTACGCGTGAAAACACTCCTGAAAGGTATATTCCAAGGGTCAAAGATGGAAGACTCAAATGGAGAAGATAGTCGAAAAGTATATCGGGTCTACCTGAAAACAATGCATCAATAAAGACGAAGCCTGTTTTCACAGGAAGATTATCCGCGAGAACCATGTTTACTGGGCTAAGCCTTCCAGTAGTGGGCAGGCCTAGAGGCCTCGCGAAGTATGCTTGTAGCATTAGTCCAATGTAGAATACTGGGATAGAGTATACAATAGAGGAATATATCCTCGCGAAATAGGGGACTTTTCCGTATTGGTACCTTGCCGATAGGAGCCCTATAACTATTCCGATGGCTCCAGCAATAATCGTAGAGGATATTGCAAGTTCGATTGTTGCTGGAAGCCGTGTCATGATTAAATAGGAAACGGGGATCCTTTCAAGGGCGGTATAGCCGAGGTCGAGCTTTACAAATACAGAATAGAGATAATTGAGGTATTGAACATAGAGTGGCTTATCCAGGCCTAGTTCAGCCCTTCTCCTCGCGAGGACATCTTCGGGAATGTTCTTGCCCTCAAGCATTGTTATGGGGTCTCCAGGGAGGACTCGAAGAAGTATAAACACAAAGGTTAGCAGTATGAATAACATCAGGGGGGTGAGGATCAACCTTGAAATAACGTATTCTTTTAGGCCCATCTAAAAACACCAGAAAAAAGAGAAATATTTTATCCGGTCTCCGCGTATATAAGATAGTATCTGAATATCTGCGAGTAGTCTAGGACTATGCCCTTGACATTGGGCTGCGCAACCGCGAACTGTCCCTCCTGCCAGAGTGGAATAATCGGCGCGTCGTCTGCGACTATGTCTTGTATCTGTGCAAGCGTCTGGATTCTCTGGTCAGTTGGCTGTAAGACCTGTTTGTCTATGAGGTCGTCTACCGTCGGGTTCTTGTAGTTGACGTGTAGCCATCCATTTGCTCCAGAGTGGTAGAATGGCCTCACGTAGTTGTCTGGGTCTAGGAAGTCTGGGAACCAGCCGAGGAGCCACATGGCGATCTTTTCTTCCTTAAAGAGTGACCTATATGTTGCCCAGTCTGCACTCTTTAGATCCACCTTTATCATGCCGCTCGCCTCGAGGTTTTGCTTAATGATGGCTGCTATGTCTGGCTCTGCTGGTGTATACCTGACTGGCGTGTACCATAGCTCTATCTTTAGCGGGTTTGACTCGCTGTATCCTGCCTGCTTCAAGAGTTGTTTAGCCGCCTCTACGTTTGGTCTTTCTCCGTATTTTTCCTTGAAGCTGTCCTTGTGTCCAAGGAATCCTATTGGTACCATGCTGTAGAGGGGCTGGGCAAACTTGCCCATATAAACGGTGTTAACGATCTGGTTTCTGTCTATTAGGTAGGCGATGGCTTGCCGAACCATTTTGTTGTTGAATGGTTCCTTGTTTACGTTGAACACGAGGTACCTGATGGGCGCGATTCCGGGACCGCTTACGACTTGTAGTGTTCCCTTGGACATTATGTCTTTTATGTCTGCTGGTGACAGTGTTCTAAATGCAACATCTACTTCTCCGTTTTCTACTGCCAACCTGAGGGACTGTGCGTCCTTGTAGAACCGTATGATTATCCTTTGTGTCTTGGGCTTTTCGCCATAATAGTTGGGGTTAGCTACAAGTTCGATGTACTCGCCGGGCTTCCAGCTTGCAAGCTTGTAGGGCCCAATCATGTCTACTGTGTTTGGAGGCTTGACTACATCCATTGGAGTCGTCTTCGGATTGACAGGGAAAGCTACCCAGGTTGCAAGTAGGGATTTTACATATGTTTCCTCGAAGGGCTGCTTCAAGTAGACCCTAACAGTATCGTCTGAAACGGCTTCCGCTTTCTCGATAAGGTCACCAATCAAGAAGGCCGGGTCCTGGTTTAACTCTATAGTCCTCTCCCATGACCAGACAACTGCCTGAGCTGTAAGCGGCGTCCCGTCTTGGAACTTTGCGTCTGTCCTTATCTTGATATCCCAAACCTTCCTGTCAGCACTAATAGTGTAACTTACCGCCAGCTTGTTAACTATCTTTGCGGTGCCTGGCTCATATGCGAAAAGCCCTTCACCCATGTTCTGAATAATGTTCACGCCTAGATAGTCGTAGGCTTCGCATGGGTCAAGAGTCGTTTGGACACTGTCAGTAGTGCCGATGACAATGGTGTCCTTATATTTCGGCTGTTTTGGACCGAGCAGGAAAAATGCGGCTACGGCTAGGACGATGAGTGCAGCTACTACGCCGGCTAGCATAATTGTTCGATTAGACTTGGGTTTCGACATATCCTGTGGTTGTTACTCTTTACTTATATAAAATCTCTTGGAAAAAATATGTAAAAAATTCATTGATACTAAGTTAAACATTGAACAAGGTAATGTTGGAAAAAGAGAAATTTATAAGCATTTCCAGTAAAAAATATAAATGATTTACTTAAACTTGATACTTTATTTTCTACCGAGAAAAATTGTTTCTCATGTGAGAACAAATTCGTCAGCTCGTCGCGAGGTAGTCATCTTTCCTTTGCTACTGGGACGGCGTCATCATTCAGATAATCAAAAAGGATAGTAGTATTTATTTTTGGTGCTATGCTTATTCTGCCGGCTCCACGTGTATCGTGATGTCTATGTTTTCTCCTAGTTTCTCCTTTGCCTTTTTCTCGATTTCGTCGCATATTTTGTGTGCTTCTTCTACTGAGAGTTCTTTGGGGACGACGAGGTGGAGGTCTGCATATATCTTTCTCCCGGATTTACGGGAACGTAAGGCGTGGTACTGGATCTCTTGTTGGCTGTTCTTAATGGCTTCTTCTATTATTTGTGACATCTCTATCTCTGGGGAAGTGTCTACTATTTGTTCCCTTAGGTCTTTCAGCGTCTCTAAAACAAAGTAAGTGACTATTACTAGGATCACTATTGCTGCAAAGAGGTCGTAGAGGCTTGAAAGGTACGAGCCGAGGGTTACACCCGCGAGGGTTGTAGCTCCTTCTGCCACGTCTAGGGATATGTGTCTTGACTCGGTAGAGGCTAGGAGGCTTTCGCTTGAGAATCTTTTAAGGAGGGTGGAGACTGTCAGGTTGAGCACGAGCGAGAACAAGGCAAACACTATGCTTACTGGGTCTATTTTTTCTGGCATACCTTCGAGTAGCCGATGTATAGCCAGGAACCCGATCGCCGAGAAGGTTAGCACCATGAGGAGTAGTATGAGGAGAGAGCCGAAAACCTCGAACTTTTCGTGGCCATATGGGTGCCTCTGATCTGGTGGTTTTTGGGATTTCTTGTAGAAATAGTAGGCTATGCTACTGCTAAATACGTTTAGTGAGGAGTCTGCGCCGTCTGCTAGAAGGGCCAGACTACCGGAGAGGATTCCACCCAGCATCTTTGCAATAAATACTGCTAGATTTCCAAGTATGGATAGTAAGAGCACCTTGATAGGGGATGTTTCACTCTGCATGAATAGTCAATGTTTAGGAGGCTTTTGCTGGTTTAAAGGTTGTGTACTAGAAATTCATGTAATTTGGTTCTCTCTGGGCACAAGTTTGACTGTGAAAACAATTCGCGTCTAGGTTGTATGAATTAGTGCATCTAAGGTAGTTGGCTTAAGTGATGTCTCACGAGCATGTAAACACTTATTTATCCTTGAGATCTCTTAAAACTTAAGATTTGGTGTTGGAGATGAGTTTTGAGATTCTTAAGAGGCGTGCTTTAGCTTTCTTGTGGGACGCTAAGGAGGATTTTGGTAAGGAAGACTATGACCTTGTGATGTTTCATGTAGAGCAATTTATTCAGCTCTATGCAAGATACCTGCTTTATAGGAAGTTAGGAGATTTCCCAAAGATGCATTCGATTTTAAAATTGTTAAGGGATCTTGCCCGTGTTTATAACGCGTGCGAAATTGATAGCTTTATAGAGAGAAAAATTGAGAGCCTGTACCTCCTGGAGGAAGCATATATTTCTTCTCGCTATATCCCAAGAGAATATGATAGAGAAATAGCGCTCAAAACGTTGGGCCTGGCTGAAGAAATTCTCGAGGTGTTTAAATGTCTGGAATCACAGCAATAGATATTCTCATCGAACATGCTTCATCAAGGAAAAGATACGTCGATGATGTCTGGACATATCTTGAGAAGATCAAACATACTTGTAGAAGTCTAGATCCCGATTGCAGGGTTATCGTTTTTGGAAGCCTCGTTAAGGGGAGAATGAGGATAGATAGCGATATAGATGTATTGATAGTTTCGCGTAGCGCCCATGACCCCTTCTTTCGTGGAAAGCTTTTTCGGGAGATTGTTAAAGAAATTGGACTTGACAACCCCTTTGAGTTCCATATTGTAACTGACCATGAATTCAGAGAAATATACCTGAAATTTCTGGACATTTACCATGAGATTTGAGAATTTTATAAATCGAAGGTCAGTCCCCAATGTATACCACATGAGGTAGGAACTTAAAAAGTCTATCTCCTGTGACAAGCTCCGTCCCAAGGTGTAAAGCTGTCGCATAAACGACGGCATCCGCTAGGCTTGGCTGTCTTTCTCCGGTTTTCTTTGCATGTTGGAGAAGCTCGAGGTATTTCTCTGCGGCCTTAATAGCTATTTCAACAGTGATTTCTACTATTCTACTTTTGGCTTCTATAAAAATAAGCCTCTTTTTTACTGTCTCCAAGCTGGCCCCTTCCCTCAAATATTTCCTCGATATTTCTGCTAGGACAATTGAGGGCGTATACCCTCCTTTATCCAATAGCTTTTTTACTTGTGCTCCTTTACTTGTGCCTAGAAAGTATTCTATCCAGGCATAAGTATCATATACTACCATGAGCGATCCTCCATCCTGTCCCCTGGTGTGTATGGCTTTATCTTTCCCTTGTCTACACCAAACATCTCGGGCTCCACTCCAAGTTCCTTAAGAACTAGATCACGAACTACTTCGTCAAACGTTTTTGCCTTTTTTATTTCCTTTATCTTCTGCAACATTCTGTAAGTTTCTTCTTTTAATTGTATAGTTTTCACACCAAATTTTATAAGAAACAGAATATAAAGTTTAGCACGATACCCTTTGTCCTTTGAAAATTTCACTTCAAAAATCTATACATGCACAAATACTGTGCTTGATCGAGAGAAAAACTTCTATCCTAAAGAGAGTATAATGAGGTGCCCTATAGGAGAACAAAAGGGGAATACCAGCTATGCATTCAAAGAATATGATTATTCAATGCTTATCATAGATAGTTGTTTGATTCGCCCGGTGTTTTGAGGTGTTTTAGCCTTGTTATCGAGAAGACAGCTGCTGAAAGATTAATAATGCCTAGGATCTTAAATGCATAGCCTATTGACTCTGCTAAGAGTCCTCTGCTTACCTCTGCGTCTCCAGTCATTGTTTCGGCTCCGATCAGTAGCCGTGTTACCAAGCTGTAGGGTATTTTCGAGGCTATGAGGAGGACAGAGATATTGAGGCTTATCGTCATTCCCACGTTGAAGATTACGCTACGTATCGCTGATGCTATTCCCCTCCTATTTGGCAGGACAGAAGACATTATTGAGCTCGTGTTTGGCGACATGAATAACCCGTTTCCCATTGCCAGAATCATGGAGTAGAACAACACCACGTTTAATGGTGTTTCTTTTGTTATGCCTGCCAGTAGGAACTGTGCGAAGCTTCCTACAATAAGCCCAGCTAGGGCGAATCTAGTGTAGCCGTATTTGTCTGAGAGCCTTCCACTAATCAGGCCGAAGACGAGGAACGACAGCTCGAATGGTAAAAGGTGTATCCCGGCAGTGAGGGGGTCCATGCCCAAAACGATTTCCAGGTAGAGAGTTAGTAGCAACATTACTGCTCCGAAAGCAACAGCATTGAGTAGTTGTGCGATTATACCGCCTGTAAAGCTCCAAATCTTGAAGAGTGACAAGTCTAGGAGGGGATACCTTGTCTTAAGCTCGACGACGACAAAGCCTAGGAATGAAAGCAGGGATATACCTGCTAGAAGCTCTGTTAGACTCTTATAGGCGAGTCAATAAGCATAGATCGTCAAGGCGAGAAGGAGGGACAGCAAGGAAAGGGTTATTAGAGAGAAACCAAGCTAGTCTATTATCGGCTTCTCGCTTGGCTTAAATACTTCTTTTAGCCTCTTGAGCGTTAAATAGAAGCCAACCAATCCTACGGGGACATTTACGTAGAAGATGCTTCTCCACCCGAAGAAGTAAATAAGAAGCCCGCTGGCCGTTAGACCTAGAATTGAGCCTATCCGGAAAGCTAATGCGTTTATGCTTAAGGCGAAGGCTAGAGGCCCACCTGCAGCAACGTCTGTTATTATCGCGGCTCCGAGGGTTGTCAGAATGCCTGAGCCTATGCCCTGGAAAAACCTTGAAAGAATTAGATGTGTAGGTGTGAGAGATAGCCCCGAGAGAGCTGAGCCTATAGTGAATAATACGAACCCATAGGCCTATAGTTTTACCCTCCCATATAGGTCTGCAAGTTTCCCCGCTAGCAACAGCATTAATGTGCTTCCAAGCATGTATGCCTGTGTGAACCATAGACCCTGCTCTAGGTCGGCCTTTAGAGATGATATTATTACGTCGAGTCCGACAACTACTATTCTGGCGTCTAAGCCAGCCATGAAGGCGCCTAGAGTTGTTATCGATAGAGCACTCCATAGATATTTCTTGTATTGAGTGTCCACAAAGACTTTAGGAGAGCATAAAAGCTAATAAAGTTTACCTAATAAACAGGATTATCGGGGTGCTTGCTAATGGTTACAGACCTGGCTAATTTTTTTATAAAAGGGTTTCTTGTCTCGATACAGCTCTATGCCGTTCTTAACCCCTTAAGTGTTATACCTACCTTTGCGAGTCTCACAGAGGCCTGGAGCCAAGACCAGAAGAGACACGCTGTGAGGAAGGCTTCGTTAATCGTCTTATTGCTGATGACTATTTTCTGTTTCCTGGGAGATCCACTGCTTAAACTGCTAAATGTTAGCATAGCTTCCCTCAGGTTTGGTGGAGGAATCCTGCTCATGATTATAGCAGTTGATATGCTCTCGGGAATGAGCAGGACAAAGAGCCTAGAAAGCATGGACGAGGCACTCATTGTCCCGATAGCTACACCCCTCCTCGTCGGTCCAGGAACAATTACCACCCTGATAGTCCTCAGCGTATCGGAGGGCTTTGCAACGACGATGCTGGGAGTAGTAATCGCCACTGTGCTAGTTTTCCTGACGCTTAGCTCGGGAGAGTTGCTCCTAGAAAAGGCCGGGAAAAACTTTGTTAGAAGCTTGGGTAGATTCATGGCTATAATTATAGCTGGGATAAGCGGCGAAATGATACATAAGGCTCTTGTAGAGTGGGGCATAGCGTCCAAATGAGCCCAGCAACGTAGAGCACGTCATAAATATGGGATAGATTTTTATTGTTGAAATGCCAATTATTTTAATAGTAGTAAATGTGAATAAGGGTATTTCACCAATTATCGCTACCTTGCTATTAATTTTTATTGCCACGGTAGCTGTCGTGCTAATCTGGTTCTGGCTCCCTAGTCTGCGTACAGAAAGTAGAGGTAGTGTAAGTGTACTCTTAAAGATAGAGGCAGTATCAGTTTCCTCTAACAGATTGACACTATACATAAGGAATATCGGCAACGAGGAGATAAAGATAGACAAAGTATCAATAGATGACCCTGCAACTGGATTATCCAAATATATAGTTGACGTGGATCCTTTGACCTTGAAGCCAGGCCAGCTAGGGACGGTAGATGTGTCCCTGCCCACAGGGATCCAGGCCGGGAAATACACTTTACGCGTCTTATCCACTGGCGGCATATCCATAGCAACTTATGTAGTAGAAATCTCCTCGGTATCTCAGCAACCACTACAGCTTCCTCTTTTTTCAATCGTTTCATATAATTCTACCATTCTCGGTGCTCCTTCCTCTAGCGAGAGGCTTGTTGTTGGTATTGTTAATGATGGTGGTGTTAGTGGTGTGGCTGTTGTCAGGGTCTTGGATTCTAGTAACAACATTGTTGACTGGGCAAGTGTTAGTCTTTCTCCTGGCGAGAGGACAGATGTATCTCTGAGTGTTGTTTTGCCACCGGCTTCTGGCAACTACCAGTGGAGAATAATAGCTATAAACAGTGCCACTGGGAACCAGGACGACGAGAAGACAGTCCTAGTACAGGTTGTCACTTATACGCCTGTCTTCTATATAGCTTCCTATACGGGGAATATTACTGGCTCTGTGTCGTCTAGGCAGCTCTTCAACGTGACCGTCACGAATAGTGGCAACGCGACTGGCACCGTTAGGGTGAGGGTGCTGGATCAAGCCGGAAACACGGTTAACAGCACGGTGCTCGCTGTCTCTCCTGGCGCCAGCGTTGCCGCAAGCCTAGCCTTGACTCTTCCATCTAGCAGTGGCACGTACAGCTGGACAGTGCAGGCTGTAGACAATGCTACAGGCACTATACACGACTCGAAGCCCATAACCGTTAGGGCAGTAGTCTACCAGCCGAAGTTCAGCATCCAATCATACAACACAAGCATAACTGGCGCGGCAGGCTCGAAGCAGAAAATAGTGGTAGCGGTAGCGAACACTGGAAACGCCACCGGGGCCGTCCAAGTCAGCATCATAGACAACAACGGCAACACCGTGAACAGCACCCAGCTAACTCTAGCCCCAGGCATAAATGCTACAACCACTATATACGTAGCCCTGCCAACAAGCACCGGCACCTACACCTGGAAAATACAGGCACTAAACCTAAACACAACACGAGTAGATGACGAGAAGACGTTCACGGTCTCTGTATATGGTGAGCTTATCAAGAATGGGGACTTTTCCCAGGGCAATGCATACTGGACTCTCCAAAGCCCGTGGAGCATAGACACAAGCCTACAGCTAGCCCGCATATACCTCGCCAACCGCAAGAATATAGACGCGAGCCTCAGCCAAACCTTCACGGTGTCCAGCACGACAACACTCACCCAGCTACAACTCTACTACTACATGTACGCACATCCACCGGGACTAGTCAACTCACTGCAACTCGTCATCACAATAGAGAGCGGTTCCACTACCCTCTGGAACCAAACCATAAATTGGAACCAAAACAATAACCCGGCACAGGGCAACTACAACGCACAGCTATCTATAAGACTAGCTCCAGGAACATACACACTAAGAATAAAGGTCCTCCTCAATGCAAAAAGTTATCTGAACCAGGTAGACATCAGGGTCGACAATGTCAGCTTACTGCATGCGCCGTAACTCCCAGCCACAGCCACAAAGCGCGCCTATCCGAATGAATAAATTACTTGAGATGAATAGAAAGATTTATAAAGCTACTTGCTAAGGATGTTTTGAACGGTGGGTTTGATAGAATGACTTGACTACAAAGCTCCATAAGTAAAGACATTGAAGAGAGTGGTTCTTCTATATTGATTCGTTCGGCCACTCTCCGTGACCTGGAAGACATATTTAGGATACACTTGCTCAGCTTGGAGGGGCTCGACGAGGAGGACTATGATTGGTTCAAGGCGCTTTTGTCTGTGCGGTCGAAGCGTAGGTTTGTTCTTGTAGCTGAGCAAGGCGACAGGATTGTGGGGTTTGTTATTGCATACAAGTACCGGGAAAATGTGTACGTTGACAGCCTGGCTGTCCATCCAGAGTATAGGAGTCTAGGTATTGGTGGAAGGCTCCTCACGGCATTAGAGGAAATTATGACGAACAAGGGGGTTGAAAGGATTTTGTTGAGTGTGAAGGACAACAATTTGAAGGCGTTGGACTTCTACCTGAGGAAGGGATACAATATCCGTGGCTTGATACTCTTCATGTCTGTTAAAATTAGTTCTCTACCTGAGAAGGCTCCAGAGGGGTACAGGGTTGTCTGGAGGAAGACGCCGCTTAGGAGTAACCCACACAAGTATAAGCCTACGACTATGTGGAGCGAGCTGACAGAGCCTGTCGACAGGATGATATACAAGAAGTACCGAATGGGCGAACACACCCTTACTGTATACAAGTCTGGCCGCGTGAGGGGTGTCTCAGAGTTTTCCGTCGAGGACAAGAGACTTTTTGCAGAGTATGTGGCACTCTCATCATACAACTCTCTCGAGGCTTTGAAGGCCTTGCTTAAGGGCTTCAGAGACGTTGGATTGGAGCTAGGAGCCGAGGAGCTTGAGGTGCCTATTGATTCTTCAAAGCAGGTGATAATAGAGGAGCTTGCTTCAGCAGGCTTCAAAACCCAGAAGACAGAGTTTTTACTCGAGAAGGAGCTGGACCCTTCTCAGTAAATTTTTAGGCTTTCTTTTTGCCTTTTTCTGATCTCTTTACTAGCCACATCGTGAAGAAGTATAGGACAATAAAGGGTAGACCCAGCACAATGTCGCTGATAAGGGTGGGGTCAGGAGTTATCATTGCAAGTAATGCAAAAATCGCGAAGATTACGTATCTCCAGTTATTGTGTAGCGTCTCATAGCTTATGATTCCGGCCTTGTTCAAGGCCAAAATTCCTAGGGGAAACATGAAGAATACGCCAGTAGCTAGTGACCCTATGAGAATATTCTGGTAGAAGTCTTGTATGGAGAAGAATAGGCTGGCGCCACCAAGAGTGGCAAGCCAAACGGCAACGACGAACACTATTGGCATTACTACTGTGTAGCCATATATGACGCCTGAGACGAACAGGGCGAGTGCAAAAACCATATAGCGCCTGACTATCCTCTTCTCGTGGCTATACAGGCCGGGCTCAACAAACCTATAAACCTCCCAGGCAATAACAGGGCTAAGAACAGTAACCGCCAAGAGAACAGCAAGCAAAATAGCAGCAGTAAGAGAATCAAACCACCCATGACTAATAAGAACAACCCTAGAACCATTAACACCAAACATTGTGGCGAAATTCCTACTGAAAATGTTCTCGTCAAAGTTCAACATGTAGTGGTTGGTTAGGTTCATGCAGTAGAAGAGAAATGGGTAATATGTCTTTGGAAGGAGCCATGGTGTAGGCAGGAAGAGAAGGAGGATTAGGAAGGAAACTATGTAGATTAGTATTCTCCTAACCATTTCTAGGAAATCCATCACGTGGTCGAGCAATGGCTTCTCTGGCAACTCCTCAGACATAAGTGTTAGACACCTTGACTAACAGATATTGTTAAGAAAATGTTTTTATAATCTTCCATGATATTCTTGTTTGCAAGGATGAGGAGGTTGGCTACCTCCCGATAGGTGAGGCCTCCCGGTCTTGCCGACAGCGGGCTTTACTTAACTGCTCTTATGGTTCTTGAGGATTCTCTCTATTTCTACCTTTGAGTAGCTTCCAAGCCAATATATTGCCTGCTCGTAGAGCTTTTCAAGTATCTCCACGTCTCTTTGGGAGTATCCCTGAGCCTTTAATGTAACTTTTCTCGTGGCCTCGAGGAAGCTTATTGCTTCTTCGCGTGAAATATTCCCCAGAACATAGTGGCTAAGAACATCTTCAAGCAACCAGACAGCCTTCATAGGGTCTAGGTATAGCTTTCTGCCCTTAAGGCTCCCTGGAAACTCGTTGAACCTAAGCTTTATTTCCAAAGGGAGTCCTGAGGGGTTCTCGAAGACAGGGGGAGCTGTTACTGTTTCTGCTACTAGTTGTTGCCTTATGGATTTTTTCAGGTAGCCTCCTATTCTTTTCACAGCTTCCTCAGCTAAGGTGTCAGCTTCTCCCTCTACAAATATGCGCCAGTCGCCGTTGTGTACCGGGTTGTCTGGGTTGGTCCACTCCGGCCTGAACGAATCTAGGTCTCCTGGCTTCAGTGCTATACATGCAACGTCTAGGCTCCTGTGCAGGCTTAGCGGTGCAGTAAAGACTCTCTGTGGATCCATGAGATTCTCTACCTTTATCTTGGAGCCATACATGGTGTTGATCTGTGCGACTTTTTCTTTAATGTTTTCTAGGACGAATTGGGCGAGAGACCAAGTTACATCCATGACTCCATGCTTTTCAAGAAGGCTTTGCGAGAGAGCATTTTCATGTATATGTACATGCATACCCCTCCCGCTCCACTTTAGCCAGACACTCTTCGACATACCCCATTTTTCCAGGAAGTCTACAATTGTCCGTGCTACTTCGACTGTGGCTCTCCAGTGTTCCGGTGTCGAGTCAATGTCCCATGTAACCGTCCTTTTAGTCACGTTTTCCTCGTAGTTGAGCGCGTCCTCCCTTGTTTCAAGCCTGGAGTATATATTGGCTGTCCCGTAGAAGGCTCTGGGCTGTAGAGGCCTCAGCCTGTCAATTAGTGCTAATAGTTCTGCTGGGCTAGACGCCTTGAGCGGTACCGTTTTCCAGTACCTGACGAGCAATGGTCTTCCGTCCTTCATTTTTCTCTTGCAGTGTACGGCAATCCATCTACCAGCCAGAAAACTAGACATTTCTCTTAAGACTTCTTGCCTCGTTAGATACGAAAACTCGTTTATCATTGTGGATCCACAGCCTTATTGAACTGTCGACTCATAGAAATTTCTAGGTTTAGTGTTTTTGTTTCTTCTCCGACCTTTTTACTAGCCACATTGAGAGAAAGTATAGTCCGACAAATGGTATGCCTAAAGCAAGATCGCTGAAGGGTGTTGGGTCGGGAGTTACTAGGGCCAGAAAAACATAGCCAATAAAGACAATGTACCTCCAATTCTTGTTGAGCGTCTCATAGCTTACTATGCCCATTTTGTGGAGGAATAATATTACCAATGGAAACATAAAGAAGACCCCAGTAGATAGGGAGCCTAGAAGTATGTTTTCGTAAAATTCCTGGATAGAGAAGAACAGGCTTGCACCACCTAGGGTAGCGAGCCATACAGCTACACTGAAAATTATTGGCATTACTACTGTGTAGCCATATATAGCGCGCGCTAGGGGGCGGGCAGAAAAACCAGCAAAATAAGAAACGCCACTATGTAGATTAGTATTCTCCGTAACATTTCTAGGAAATCCATCACGTGGTCGAGCAATGGCTTCTCTGGCAACTCCTCAGACATAGTTGTATCCATATGTTTGGCCTGTATTTATGTGTTCTTTGAGCATAGATATGAAAGGGTGAAGTGGCTACACTAGAACAGGCAATGAATTCTCGTTGTATATTTTTTCAAAGTTTTCCCTTAGCTCCTTCATCGCTCTCGGCAAGAAATTCATAATTGAAACAGCAGTTAAGCCGTCCATTCCGATGCTTTCGGCAGCTAGATCACCTGCTAAGCCGTGGACGAAGACGCCCATTCTTACTGCTTCCTCGAAGCCGTAGCCGATACCGTACATGCCGGCTATTGCGCCTACGAGGACGTCGCCGCTTCCAGCGGTGGCCATTCCGGGGTTTCCTGTTAGATTAATGTATGCATTGCCCTCAGGCGTGGCAATGACTGTGTGTGCGCCTTTAAGGACAACGTAGGAGCCGAGTTTCTGGGCTACCTCTAGTGCTGTTTTTAGCCTAGACTTTTTGATTTCCTCTACTGGTTTTCCCGTTAGCCGAGACATTTCTCCAGGATGCGGAGTAATAACGGTGGGGTATTTACGTGTGGAGAGGATTGTTGTGTCTCTGGCTAGGATTGTCAAGCCGTCTCCGTCAATGATTAGGGGCTTATTGATCCTCGGAATGAGTTCGAGGACGAGCCTTGCTGTTTCATCGTCTAGCCCTATGCCTGGGCCTATCGCAACTATGTCTGAGGCTTCTGTGAGCTTCAGGATTTTTTCCAGATTCCTGTAAGATATTGTCCCCGAACTGGTCTCTTCAAGCTCTTCGTAGACTACTTCTGGGGCTCTGGTTGCCAGGAAAGGAACTATGCTACTTACCGTCGCTAGTCTCGAATAGCCGCCGCCAGCCTTGAGGAATGATCTGGACGCCAGCATTGGGGCGCCGTAGTACCTTTTGGAGCCGGCGATGAAAAGTGCCTTGCCATAGTCTCCCTTATGAGTGTCTGGCTGTCTAGGTGGGGGGTACAGTGGGTCGTTTGTCTCTACCTTTATTCTATCGTCTTCGATTAGGCTCCTAGGATAAGAAATGTGTGAAACTAGGATTTCGCCTGCATATTCTGCGCCCGGGTAGAGCAGGAGACCTATCTTTGGAAGACCAAAGGTGACAGTAAAGTCTGCTTTTACCGCTGTCCCCATTACTTCCCCTGTATCCGAATTTATACCTGAAGGGATATCCACGCTAACAACTAGCGAGCCAGAATCGTTTATCGCTTCTACTGCCTCCTTGTAGACTCCTCCAAGTGGCCGTGTAAGGCCTGTCCCAAAAAGGGCGTCGACTATAAAGTCGTAGAATGGGAGAACATATTGTAGTTCTTCCACGTTTTTCTCCGTAATTTTTTCTACTGGGATATTAGCCAGGACTACCCGATCCAAGTTTTTCTTGACTAGCTCTGAGAGCCTTTCAGGGTCTGCAACTAGATAGACATGTACGTCCATCCCATGGCTTGCCAGGTGCCTTGCACATACCAGCCCGTCTCCTCCGTTGTTTCCGGGGCCAGCAATGACCGCGACTGTGTCTTTTTCTGAGGCTGTGTGTAGTATGAGGCGGGCCACTGTAGCCCCAGCGTTTTCCATAAGGATTTCGTGGGATATGCCGTATTTTTCGACTGCCTCTTTGTCTAGAAGCCTTATTTCATTAGATGATGCGACCTTCACGTGTTTTTTAAGTGTGCTCTAGCTATTATTTTTTATTATTTATCTATTCCTACAAAATGATTACCAGACGTGATTACAAATACTATTTGTATGTCTCAAGATGTAAATAAAATTGAGATAGTATGGGTTATGGGTATATAGGGAAAAAGGTTAGGCTTCAACGAATATTGAGGGATGGCAAAGCCGTTATCTTTGCTTTTGACCACGGCGTGGAGCACGGTCCTGCAGACTTTCCTGGAGAAACCATCGACCCTAGGAAGATCCTCTCGAAAGTAGTTGACGTTGTTGACGCAATTATGCTTTTGCCGGGCATGGCTAACCTGACCCACGAAGTTTGGGCAGGTAAGGTCCCGCTAATCGTTAAGGTAACAAGCAAGACCAGTCTTAGACCCGAACAGGAAAAGCTTCTCCAAAGCCCGTTCGGCTTCGTGGAGGACGTTGTGGCTTTAGGAGCCGAAGCTGTCGCCGCCACTGTGTATTGGGGAAGCAATTTTGAGGACCAGATGCTGAAGATGTGGTTTGAGGTTAAGAGGGAGGCAGAGAGATACGGTTTGCCGGCTCTCCAGTTGTCTTATCCACGTGGCCCAGCGATAAAGAACATGTATGACGTCGAAGTTGTCAGGTATGGCGTCAGGGCAGCCATTGAGAGTGGGGCCGACCTAATCAAGACCTATTATACTGGAAGCACAGAGTCCTTCAGGCGCGTAGTGGAGGTTGCGGCAGGCGTTCCAGTGCTCATGAGTGGAGGAGCAAAGGCAAAAACTCTCCTAGACTTTCTCTATGTCGTCAAAAGCGTGATGGATGCCGGTGCACAGGGAGTGGTCGTGGGGCGCAACATCTTCCAGCACGAGAACCCAAGGGGCGCTGCAAAAGCAATTATGGCAGTTGTCCACGAGGGCTATTCACCTGAAGAAGCACTAAAGATGGCTGAGCAATAATGCAGGCAGAAAAATCTAGATTCGACGTAGTGACGCTTGGACACATTCTGCTTGACCTCAGGTTCTGTGTAGACGCATTCGCCACTCCAGACAAAGAGGGCGCAATCAAGAGCCAGAGCCACGGAGTCGGCGGTAGTGCGGCTAATGTGGCTATAGGTATCAGGAGGCTTGGTGGAAAAAGCGCAGTTATAGGCAAAGTTGGCTTCGACGACTTTGGGAAAAACGCTTTGGAAGACCTCGTCCGGGAGGGCGTAGACATTTCCAATGTAAGGATAGACGCACTAAACGGGAAGACAGGATTTACCCTGGTAATCATAGACTCAAGCGGACAAATAATCATGTATGGCGACAAGGGCGTTGCAGAAACCTTGACTCCTGAAGAAGTAAATACAAAGGTTCTACGGGAGACCGAGCATCTACACATCGCTAGTCTACGTGTCAATACGGCTTCCTCTATAGCAAAGATTGCGAAGGAGCTTGGCGTAAGGATTTCCTGGGACCCCGGCAGGAGGCAGGCCCGTCTAGGGCTAGAAGCCTTAAGACCAGTTATCAGGTATGCAGACATCGTTCTCCCCAACGAGATAGAGGCAAAAGCCATGACGGGGACAGAGTCTATCGAGGAAGCAGCAGAGACCCTCTTGAAAGAAGGAGTAGGAATGGTAATTATCAAGAGAGGCGCCAGAGGCGTATATGTGGCAACAAAGAGAGAAGTGTTCGAGATCCCAGGCTACAGGCCTGAGACAGTTGTTGACACGACTGGAGCAGGCGACGCATTCGCCGCAGGCCTAATAATGGGACTCAAGAAGTTTGAGCTCAGGGAGGCCGTTAGGTTTGCAACCATTGTTGCGGGACTCAAAGTTACGAGACTGGGCTCACATGAGATTCCAACTTGGAACGAGGCAATAGCTGTTTTCGAGAAGCAGAGAAAAGGTTAAAGCTTCCAAGTTTTATTTTTAATTTTAAGACCCATATGCCAGACTTTCGTGCTTATGCTCGAGACGAACTCTTTGATTCTCTTCTTTATGGCGAGCTTTCCAAGCATGAAAAGAATCAAAGAAACAGAGAGATTCTCGAGGAGCTCTCGAAACAGGAATACATGCACTATGAATTTTGGTCTAAGTTTGCCGGAAAAATTGAGCTCACTGGCTACGAAAAGGCAAGGCTCCGAATCTACCTCTTTATGTCGAGGCTCCTGGGAAAAACATTCATCATTAAGTTTCTGGAGAGACACGAATCTGGCGTAGTAGAGGAGTACACGAGGATTCTAAAGGAGTCGTCGCTTTCTGACAACGACAAGAAGATTCTGGAAAAAATTATAGAGGAAGAAAAGTACCATGAGGGCGCCCTCGCAAGCCAGATAGACGAATTTGCTGTTAGACACCTGGGCTCGATAGCCCTGGGAATGAGCGACGCAATTATCGAGCTGTCAGGCGTTCATGCAGGCTTCCTGGGATATACAGCTTCGCCCATCTATACGGGAGTCTCTGGACTCATTGTGGGCATAAGCGCCTCGATGTCTATGGCTGCAGCGGCTTATCTCCAGGCTAAACAGGAGAGGGGAAAGAGCCCCGGTAAATCTGCTACGGTTACCGGCTTGATGTACATGGCTACTGTTGTGCTCCTTACCTCTCCCTTCTTCATGGGCCTCTCTGTGCCAACGGCCCTCGCCCTCTCGATTCTCTTTGCTCTCCTAGTCTTGGCTGGATTCACCTTCTTCAGTACAACTATTCTAGGAGGATCCTTCAAGAAGGACTTTCTCGAAAACACTGGAATAATATTTCTCGTCGTAATAGTAGGCTACCTCTTCGGGACAGCCGTGGAACAGCTACTTGGATTTAGACCCTGAAACCCATGGAAACATGTCTATGACGATAGAGAAGCCAGAACTCAGAGTCGATTGCAAGATAAATGGAAAGCTTTGTGGAGCATGTTGCTATAAAGCAGTTGTTCCTCTCACACGGGAAGACATTAAGAAGATAGAGAACCTAGGGTTCAAAGCTCAAGAATTTATAGATTTTCGGCTAGGCGTCCCCATACTTCGAAACATAGATGGACACTGCATGTTTCTCGACACGGCTACGAACACATGTAAAATTTATGAGATGAGGCCAGAAGCCTGCAGGCTGTATCCTCTCATCTATAGCCCCAAGCTATGGGTGCATGTAGACCCACGGTGTCCAAAGGCAAAAGACGTTCCACAGGAAGAAGTAGTCAAGCTTGCCTCGCACGTGTTGAAGTTTTATGAAAAAATCAAAGCAGACTGGATCTCGGACAATGCTCGTGACTATTCTCAAGACGCCTAGAAGCTGTCAATTTTGACTATCTCGCTTAGCTGTTTTCTTGGACGCGGCGGCGGGGATTCTGCTGGAAAGCCTACGGGGAAAATAGCTACTGGCATGAGGTGTTCTGGGGCATTGACGATATTTCTAATTTGTTCTGCCTGTTCCAATGTGTATATCCAAACAGTGGATAGGCCAACACAGTGTAGGGCGAGCCATAGATAAGTTGCTACAATAGAGCCGTCGACAAGGTGGGATCTAGGAGAAATCTTTGAGTCCGAGAAAACAATTATCGCTACCTGCGAGCCTAGGATAGGTTTCGACCACCTGTGTATCTCGGCTAGTTTTCCGAGTTTTTCCTTATCCTTGACGACCACGAAAACCCAGGGCTGATTATTGTGTGCACTTGGCGCAAAACGGGCGATGTCCAAAGCCTTCTCTATGAGTTCGTCTGGAACAGGATCCTCCCTGAAACGCCTTATACTCCTCCTCGAAAGCAAGAACTCTCTACAGCCAGACTCTTGTGTACACATACATTTGGTTAGTCTAAACATGGATATATCAAAGTATCGCCCAGCCAAGTATTATCGTCTCTTGCGAAGAAACATGTCAGTTCATGAATGGTCTATCACATCTCAATACTCGGCAAATTCATCATTCGCTATCATTACGTAGATGACCTTTATATTTATTTTCGAGAATACCGTAAAGAAGAATTGATTAAGGGGAAACTGCGTTTTTGCTGGAATGCGCGTTGAATTAGAGTTGTAAGAATCCAAACACTTTTATATTACGTTATAAAAAATTAATTTACTATGTTGGCAAAAAACCCTATCGAGATTCCTTCTGGAAAAAAGCTATCTCGCGAAGAGCTGACTCAAGCTGTAAGGCTATCGATTATTGCTGAGCTAGATGCTATAAACCTCTATCTCCAGCTTTCAAGCGCGACGGACGACCCCCTCGCTAGAAAGGTTTTTGAGGACATAGCTCGGGAGGAAAAAACACATGTTGGAGAATTCTTGACTCTCCTCGAGAAACTAGATCCTGAACAAGTAAAAGAACTAGAGAAGGGAAAGAAAGAAGTCAAAGAACTCGAAGAGTAATTTTAGAAACAATAAATTAATTATTTAAAAGAGAAAGTTTTTTCTGGAAAATAAATTCGACCTATTCAAGGGTTATCACGTTGATTAATGGTAGTCTTTGGCTTTCTAGTATTCTTTTGACTGAATAGACGACGTCTGGCATTTCTATTGCTTTTTGTATTGGGATCCATTGGGCCTCGGCCACGTCTCCTCCTGGCTTTGGGTCGCCATGTATCGTTTCTTCTTTGAAGGCGAATGTGAGAATCACGTAGTGGTAACTGGCATGGTTGTTTGTCTTTGTTATTACTTCTGTGACGTCTACTATTCCCGTCGGCTCGGCTTCTACTCCGGTTTCCTCGTATAGTTCTCTTTTTACTGCTTCAACAAGCCTCTCTCCTTTTCTGACCCTGCCGCCTGGGAATGCCCAGAGGTTTTTTCCTGGTTCTTTTCCCCTTTTTACTAGTAGAACGCTGTTTTCTTTCTTTACGAAGGCGCTGACAGCTACAATAGCGTATTCGTATGTTTCTTCCACGCTGAGAAACAGTGTGGAAAACCTTTTAAGGTTTAAGGTTATAAGATTCCATTACAGGAAGAAATGCCTACCGTTTTATTGTCTCCTAAGCTGAGACTTGCAAGACTAAATTTAGCTGAAAAGCTCCTCGATCTAAGTGAAGAGTTTAGAGGCGTCTATCTACCTTATCCAAAAGAACTCGAGAAGAGCCTAAATGCATATGCCAGGGGAATTATTGACTGGCGCAGCATTGTTGAAGAGGTTAAGACCCTTATGCCTGGGTTTGCCAGGGGCTGGCTGTGGGTCGAGGAACCATTAATTAGGTCTCTGAGGCTTCTAGGCAAGGATGTGAGGTGTTACGGTGATTCCTCTCTCGACTTGGTTTCGAGGAGCGGCAAGTATCTGTCTTTGCTTTTTCGTGCCCGCATATCCAAGCAGATAGACCTTGAGGAGTGGAGGCAACTTTTCAGGGGGGAGAAAGTGCCTCTCGACGAGAACTATGTTACTGTTGCAAGTAGAAGCGTAGAGGGTGCCAGAAATATTGACACGTGGGGTCTACCCTATCCGCCAACGGAGGATATAGACCAACCCACGGTAGAGAAAATTTCTGCACTAATAGAATACGTGTTCAACTATATCTTGCCGAGCAAGAACCTAGACGACGCATATTTGAGGTGGCTCGAGGAGAAGAAGGGGGTTCATAAGACCGAGCTACGGCGCTTGCTAGAGTTAGTTGAAAAAGAGGATTTATAAGCTAGGTTCTAGGCTTTCTGCTTGGATATTATGGGTTTACCTCTTCCGGGAAGTTTAGAGGAGCTACAGAGAGCAAAGGCACCTGTCACATTGTCCCTCGTAATTATCAACACGCTTGTATATCTTGCTACAAGCTACGAGAACATGTTCCTAGAGGTTTCCGATAAATGGGTCGGAGTGTTTGCATTTGTCCCAGCATACTTTGCAAAACCCGAGCACCTCTACCGATTGTTCACATCGATGTTTCTCCATGCCAACCTTGCACACATTTTCTTCAACATGTTGTTCCTCTACACGTTTGGCAAGGGAGTCGAAGCAGTGCTGGGTAGCAGAAGATACCTCGTGCTATACCTGCTAAGCGGCATTTTGGCGAGCTTCTTTCATACTGCTTTTCTGCCGCTTGAGGGCGCCTCGTCCGCTTTTGTCCCAGCCTTGGGAGCCAGTGGTGCTATAAGCGGAGTGCTTGGAGCCTACTTGTTGCTCTTTCCGGGCACGAGGCTTTCAATGTGCTTTTTCTTTTTTATTATCCCTATATGCTTCACGACTCGCGCCTCCGCGTATCTTATCTTCTGGTTTGCTACCCAGATCCTGCAGGGACTACTGCCGGGGGCAAGCCTTGGCGTGGCTGTTTTTGCTCATGCGGGCGGATTTATTGGAGGCATAGCGTTATTGCCTCTGCTGGTTTCTAGCGAAAGGCTTGGACTGCTGAGGTTTTACTCGTCCATGTATTCGTTTTTCAGGAATATCTTTTTCCCCGAGAGAGGCATCTCTAGAACGGGAAAATATATTGTGGCTTTCCTCATAGGCCTAGTCGCTGTTATAGCTGTCTATTCTGCAATTACCGCTAAAACAATGGGGGGCATCAGCAAGGTTTTGACCTTTAACGTGACCCACGACAATACCAGTGAGAGCGAGAGCATAATTATGCAGCTCTCCCCCGGTGGAAAGCTGGATGTTACTCCTATAGCTAGTTCAGGGGTAAGGGTTGTTGTTAACAGGCTGAAGGCATTAAATGTTCTCTACAGAGTAGAAGAGGCCGGAAAAACCGTGACTATTCAAAGGGATGCGAGGAGGCCAGTTAACGGGGTACCAGTAGATATTAGTCTAAGGGCTAGTTTCTCATATGACCAGTATGGACTGCTCGACTCTGGAACGGGTTTTCTAACTACAGAGGTCTTGGCATGCGACCCATATGGCTACTGTAGTGTCTCGGGATCAAACTCGTATCAATTTTCCGTATCACCAGAGGAGACAATAGTTGGCTTCAAGGGTATACCAATAGTCGAGCTTTCCATTATCTCATTCGTTGCCAGCGTTTTTGCTGTTCAAAATGTGCTCAGGGCTGAGAGATACGCCATCATTGAGTGAAAAGCCTTTGCGAGTAAAATCGAAAATGTTTTAAGTTTCTCCAGTTACTCATTGTGAGGTGCTGTCCTTGGATCCAGAGACCATAATATCTGCCGCTTTGAGGGAGCCAACAGAGGAGCTTCTTACTCCAGACAACCTGAGAAAGCTTATCGAGACAGGTGTCCCACTAAATCACTACATTGGGTTCGAGATTTCTGGCTTTGTCCACCTGGGGACAGGCCTCATCTCGATGCAGAAGGTTGCAGACCTGCAGAGCGTAAACGTCAAGACTAGAATTTTCCTTGCGGATTACCACAGCTGGATAAACAAAAAGCTGGGCGGTGACCTAAGCCTTATTAGGCGTGTTGCAGGGGGATACTTCAAGGAAGCTCTGAGGGTGTCCTTGAAGATTGCAGGCGGAGACCCCGACAAGACTGAGTTTATTTTGGGCTCGGAGCTTTATGAGAAGCTTGGTGTAGACTACTTTACCAATGTGTTGAGGGTTTCAATGGAGACTACGCTTTCAAGGATAAGGAGGTCTGTAACTATTCTCGGCAGGAGCGAGTCCGAGGCTCTCAGCTTCGCCCAGCTACTCTACGTGCCTATGCAGGTTGCAGACATATTCAGCATGAACGTTAATATTCCTCAGGGAGGCATGGACCAAAGAAAAGCCCACGTAATCGCGATAGAGGTTGGAGAGAAAGTCTTCGGCTACAAGCCCGCAGCGCTCCACCACAAGCTTTTACCGGGTCTCCAGATGACAAAGGAGGACTGGGAGAAGCTCTCGGCGGCAAAGTCCAACGCAGAGGAATTCAGAGACTTGCTTGCCAATATCAAGATGTCGAAGTCTAAACCCGAGACAGCCATATTTATTCACGATTCCGAGGAGGAAATAAAGAGAAAAATCAGGAGCGCTTTCTGCCCGCCTGGAGAGACAGAGTTTAACCCTGTCTTAGAGCTGGCCCGGCTAATCATCTTCCGGGATAGACGCGAGCCCCTAGAAATAGTGAACAAGAAGACCGGGGAGAAAAAGACTTTTGAGAACTATTCACAGCTAGAAGAAGCCTACAAGCGAAAAGAAGTACATCCTCTCGACCTAAAGGAGACAGTTGCAGAAGAACTTGCCAAACTCCTGGAGCCTGCACGTAAAACTTTCCTTGAGGGCCCAGGCCGTTCATTTCTAGAGGAGCTACGGGAACTAAAAATTACAAGGTAACTGTAGTGCGCGCTATAGGAAATGCTTGAAAAAATTCTATATTGCTGGAGAAAATGTTTAAATCCTTAGGGGAGACCGGAGAAGAAAAGATGGTTGCAATGCTTGGCGTCGAGGACTTAAAAAAGTATCTGGATTCAATTGGGATAAGATACATGATTGTAGAGGTTCCCGAGGCCGCTACCTCTGGCCAGGCCTCTAGAAGCCTGGGGATAGGGCTCGAGAGGATTGCAAAGACCGTGGTCTTTAAGAGTGATTCGGGCGAAACATTGCTAGTAGTGGTACGGGCTGACAAGAAAGTTGATCAGGGTAGGCTTGCCAAGATGCTGGGTTACAAGAAGCTCAGGCTGGCAACCTTTGAAGAGGTCGTCGAGGATACTGGGTATCCCCCGGGAGGAGTTCCTCCCGTTGGGCATAAGAAAAAGCTGGCTGTGTATGTTGATTCAAAGCTTCTTGGGGGAGATTTTTATTTTGTTGGCGGCGGAGACGATAAACACCTTCTCGAAGTTTCGCTGAGAGAAATTGCTGAAAGAGGTTTTGCCTTGCCGTTAGATGTACCAGTTAAAAGCGAAAACAATGCTTGATGTTCGCTAATAGAGAGTCCCTCTTTAAAAAGCAGAACGAATATCCGGCTAACTTGTTTCTTCTACGTCCATTTCTGCAATTATGTCTGCACCTGTCCCTGCTACGTTCCTTAGGATAACGTCTCCTCTTCGAACTGGTGCCTTGACTGTTAGGCCTTTAAGCTGATTTATTACTTCCTTTATCTTTTCTTTGGGAACCGGCTCTGATGTCCTAACTGGCAACCTTGGATACCTGCCCCCAATTATCCTTACAGTGGAACATACTGTCCGCTTAGGGTTGGTTACTTCTTCTTTTGCATATTCTAATCCTAGGCGGCAACCATAGCCTTCAATGCTTTTAATTGTATCTTCCTCAATGAGGACACTTATCACACAGCTTCTTGGGCACCGTACACAAATGACCTTATTCAACATCTAGAACTACCTCACCATCTTTTTCTCCAATTCTATCCCTTGGTAGTACAATTCTTTCTAAAAGTGATGGGCGAACATATGGGCGTCTAGTATAGTAGACCTCCTGGTCTCCTAGCTTTAATGAGATTTTAGCGTTAGCCTCTTCTACAGATGGTCGGAAAAATAAAGTCAAGTCTCGTCCTTGGAGCCACTCTATGCGGTGTGGGATGTATAGCCTTACTTTTCGGCCTGGACGTATAGGGAGGGGTTTTTCCCTTTTAGGCTCATTGTTTAGAAACTTTGAGACACCTTCTGCTGCGATGAATGCTGTTTCAACAGCGTCATCTACATAATCAAAGGGTGTTAATAGGTTGCCTACTGCGAAGACTCCTTTTAACGTTGTCTCGAAATACTCGTTCACCACGGGTCCTCTAGTTCTTGGATCTATCTCGGCTCCAAGCTCCTCCAGCTTTGAGGCGTTCGGTACAAGGCCTACCGAAAAGACTACCGAGTCGCATGGATAGAACTCTTCTGTCCCTCTTATCGGTCGCCAGTTTTCATCTACCTTTACAAGTATCGCGCCTTTTACTTTTTCTTTGCCTACTATCTCTTTCACTATGGTTCTCGGTCTAAAGGGTATGCCAAAGTCCAAGATGCATTGTTGTACGTTTCTGGGAAGCCCTACAAACCATGGCTCGGGAAAGACGACTAGAAGATCCTCGACTCCTTCCAGGTAGAGGTGGCGGGCTACAATCATTCCTACATCTCCTCCTCCGACTATAAGGACTCTTTTTCCAGGCAATACACCATAGAGATTGACAAGCCGCTGAACCATTCCGGCTGTATATACGCCTGCAGGCCTTGTCCCGCCTACAAGTATCTCGAAGGGGGTTCGCTCTCTGCATCCAGTGGCATAAACAATTGCCTTGCTGATGAATTTGATTACTTCCTTTGGGCTTACCGCTTCTAGGATCCAGTGCCCATCTCTTCTCTCTACACTTGTGACGTGTGTCTGGAGGAAGGTGTCTGTGCCTAGTCCTCTGACCTTCTCGATGAAGTTGCCGGCAAATTCTGGGCCTGAGAGTGCTTTTCCAAAGAGTTTTGTGCCGAACCCGTCATGGATGCACTGGATAAGGATGCCGCCGAGCTCGTCTCCGGACTCTACTAGAGCTACATCGTAGCCGAGTTCTGCAAGTTTAGCCGTTGCCGCTAGACCAGACGGCCCTCCACCTACGACTACGACGTCTTTTCTAATCTCCTTCATTCACTCTCACCTCTAACGTAGCCATTAAACAGCGGGGCCTCCTCTTTTAGAACCTGTGAAAGCGGGACGCCAAGCTCGCGAGAAATTATCATTGCTATCTTAATTGTACATCTCCCGCCCTGGCATTCTCCCATCCCTGCACGTGTCCTTCTCTTGACTGCGTCTAGTGTCCGTGCACCTCTCTTGACCGCTTCAACAATTTCTGCCTCTGTAACTAGCTCACATTCGCATACAACATGCCCCCATCTTGGATCCTTCTTTATCAATTCCTCTATGTCGCTAGGCTTCATGTCCCTCAATGAGGGTATTGGCTCCCTGTACGGGTTAAAGTCGGGCTTTTCCTGTAGTTCTAGACCCATCTCTGCGAGCTTCTCTATAGCATATTCGGCTATTGCCGGCGC